>Ga0116231_10004045_pt1 | contig 29961 bp, 25 predicted proteins | sample S1TSphgellanicum_2_FD_89695 | JGI IMG/M metagenome (GOLD analysis project Ga0116231, IMG submission 89695) | Host-associated microbial communities from peat moss isolated from Minnesota, USA - S1T2_Fd - Sphagnum magellanicum MG | ecosystem: Host-associated > Plants > Peat moss > Unclassified... | reverse complement strand
CTAAATCATTCTTGTGATGCTCACCAATGATGTTACATTAAAAAATATATATATATATAAAACACTATCGTCTCAAAACACTAGGGTTGTTTTGGACTTGTTTAAAACATAAGATTGATTAAGTTGTGCTAGATTTGTTAAGGTTACTAATTGATAAATAATGATTAATCAAGGTATAATGATGTTATAATTAGATTGATTTGATAGGATTATGGTTGTAAAAGATTATCAAGAGTTAAGACCAATGTTGACTGGGTATGAAAAATTGCATCAAAACCCTTTTGGGTATTAAGGTGGGTTTTAAGGTTTAAATTGTGCTAATGAAAACCATAATTAAAAGCTTTAATTGTAGTTCTCAAAATTTTTAAAAAGTCAAATAATTATCCAAAAATACTAATTTTTTCCAGGCTTTTTCATGAAACCTAGAGTTGTTAGATGTTTTTTGAAATAAGTGGAATTAGTTTTTTTCTTGAATATTCAACACAATTGGTTTTTTATGTCAAGTTTTTAACATAGAATTAATTTTTCTTGTAAGATTTGATTTGTGATTGGAACCTAATTTAATGCAAATGAAATTTTAATTATATTGTGTGTTTGTGAGGTTTATTTTCAAGGTGTAATTTTAAAGTCTCATCTTTTGCTATTTGAGATTCCAAACACACCAAATGAGGAGGAGGTCCATGGTGTGCTAATATTAAGGTTTGCGTTTTGAACTTGAATGTTGACAATTTGTAAGCAATTATATTTGGAATCATGTTTTGAACCAAACTACTTGTCAAATTTGATCTTTGTTACATTATGTTTGATTTGGTCATAGATTTGGTTGTGTGGTGTAGGAGGATCATTATCTCATTAAGGAATGATTTGTGCACATGCCTTTATATGTGTGATTTTTAAAATTTCAATAATTTGGGTGTCAATCTAATAGCACACAACAAGGTTTTGAAATTATTGGTCATACCATAATCAAAATAGGCATGAATAGGAAAATAATAGCCATAATTTTGAAATAAATAAATCATACAGGTTGTAGTGTAAGGTACCACCCAAGTGTTGGAAATTGATATTAAATCAATGAGAGAATAAAGATAATAAAAACACTTGTTTACCATGAGCTCTTCATCCAACCTTAGGATCCCAGAGATATTATTTCAAACTTATGATTCACCTGGAGCTTTAGCCTAATCTAAATAGGAGGTGAACACCCCATGCAAATGTTACTTATTTCAAAATGCATGCATACGCACATGCACAAGCCCATCATCTCATGCATTGAGATATTTCACACTAAATTTAACTAGAGATATTTAAATAAACTTATTTAACATATTGCATAGTCCCAAAAATAAATGCACATAACACAAATATCTCAAATATAACTTGATAAAAATAACTTAACTAATTTAATAAGAAGTTGATATTCAACACCAAAGAACTAAGCATTTAAGAAATAAACCTTCACTTAAGGGGAGCTAAGAGGTGCTTGTTTCTAATACACCCCCACTAAGATGTCACTCAATGCAAAACATTGGCAATCCTATGATACTTGATGAATATTACATAAAAATTATTAAAAGAATTTGGTGGGCATTTTGTTTTTTGAAATGTCCCACTATTTTGGGTGTTATTTCTTTGTTAAGTGTGATTTTTGAAATGAAACATGAAGGTTATGAATGGTTAAAACAATTTCACTTATATTTGACATTTGGCCCTACAAGAATTTTCTTACATCCAAGATTATTTATTTATTGATTTCAAGCCCCACTTATAAACATGAACTTGGAATAATAAAAGGTGAACCACCTAGACCAATTGATACATGTAGCCAATCAAGAGCAAGTGTAATTCTATGTTATGGCTTTTGCCAACCACAATATATTGAGCAAAAATGTGGAACCATTATCATTTTATTATATTTGTTGAACCACTGTTTTCATCCAAAATATGTTGTGTAATGTCTTGGTGGAGATTTTTAGAGCTAGATTAACACAAAGATAGTAAAAGGAATAAACAAGGAGATGAATAAATCCTAGCTTTATCCCATTCATATAAAAAAAATAAATCTAAGTTGACAAGTGGCATGTGATTGGAGTTAAAGGGGTGGGGAGGGGAAGAAAGCTGACAAGAGGATAAAATGTTTGGGAATAAGTTATCCTTAGGAATAAGGATCTTCAAATCTCCTAAATTTATTTGAAGTTAAGGTGAAATAAGAAGTTTAGTTGACCCCTTGATTTCAAAGGATCAAAATAACCCTCAAGGATGTTCCCAAAAGAAAGTCTCATGTTGATCTTTCTCATGATTGTCTTTTCTTGAATTTTGTCTTCCACATTTTTTGAATTCTAAGTAGTCTCCTTTCATTGCACAACTACAGTGAACCCATTACAAAATAGGGAAACTCAACATGCGAACATTGTTTTGCAAATGTATGTATTGAATTTTTTGAACAGCCAAATATGAAAGGAAATCATGCTGGAATTGAATGGTAAGCCTTCAAATGTTACCACGTTCTCAACTGATTTTTCCTTCCAAACCCTGGGTTTTTGGAATTTATTTGAATTTTCAAGGGCAGAAATCACTTAAAAATCAATATCTCCCACATTCTGAATCCAAACCTCTTACCAAATAAATTCCATTGAATCCTGCTCATCAAGATCTTTCCAACAACACCAAAGACACACTCCAATTCCTCTGAAATTTTCAACTACGATTTAATTTAATTTTCAGTGAGGAAATCATTCAATATTTAAGAACTTTTGCACAGCAAGTCTGAATGTTATGGAACCAAGCCCATGCACCCGTCCTCCAAGAACACGATCTGAAGCATCTTGGTTTGGTGGATCTCATATCTACAAATCAAAACAAACTACCTTCCTTCATAGATAGATTCCATCATTTTGGAACATTGTTCTTCAATGTAGTTGAAGGGAAGGTCATGAAGGTTTTAATGGTGAATTTTGTTGATGCAACCAAAACCATCACACAAAGAGGTCATAAAAAGAAGTTCTTCATCATTTGCATTGTTTGTGTTCATCCTTTTGTAGCTTTTTAATATGCATTGTTGGTTGGAGTTGAAAGACTTTGTTATTCAATAGGAAAAAAAACACAAAAAGATGTTCTAATGCCTAAATGAAAACATTCTAATTAAATCACATTCTAATTTTTTTATAAAATAGGTGTAAACCCTAATCAGTTGAACATTTGAATCATTAATTTTGTAGAATCCATCTATAAAACACCATAAAAAATTTCAGCCCAGCTCCAAATAGCTCAATGAAAGGTTAAATTAAACTCATTATTATGTATTTGTAATTTATCTCCTTTGTGTGAATGAAATAGGGGTCGATTTAATCCTTAGATTTTAATCATTTTAAGCCTCAAATCAAGAGAGGGTTAATTAAATGGAATAAAATTATCTCTACTAACCCTTGGTGTGAATCCAGCTTATATTTGACATTATACCTCATACGTATCTCAGACGAAAGACTAAAAATACGTATTTTAGGGGACCTGTGTTCTCTACGTATTTTAGGGTTAGCAGAACTCGGACGGCAGTTCGTATACTTTTCGCCACTCTTGCTGGTCTGTGAGAGCTTTGAATTGAAGGAGTTCTGGAAATTCTCGCTGGATGCGGAGGCTGTCGTGGTTTCCTTTCCCTCTCGTCGTGGATTTTGCAATTGCGTTCGAGATTTGAAGGAAGTAGCGGAATTGCAGTTCAGGAGTTCGGAGGTAGAACAGGAAGAGGCAATCTGCTGCTAGCCATGACAACATTGGTGGAGACTTCGGAGGAGGATCCAACACTCGCCGTCGCCCGTGCTATTGCCGAAATTGCGTGGTCTCAGGGCGGTGCTGATGTAAGTGGTCTGTGATTTCCATGTCTTTTTTTGTTGAAGAGAGAGGTTTGAATTTTTGTCTTTCCACCAGGTAGATGAAGCAGCTGTCGAAAGTTGATTTTCTGGTTCATGTACAGATAGCAGAGCCTGCCGTTGCGCAGTTTTGTGAGGAAGCGGAGTCGTACCTAATCGGAGGTCGCTACTCTGATCTTGTCAACCTCTTACTCACATCTGCAGACCTTGTGCTGGCTAATGCTTCTGAGAAAGGTCAGCCTACTTATGACTGGCTTCCACTGAAACGCTAACTTCTCTGCTACCATGCTTGTGTGAATACTCTCGCAGATTATATGTAGGTCTTGACTCATTATTGCCAGGTATATGTGGCTGAGATGCACGTTTAGGTCTGCTGCTGCTAGGGTTTCGCATGTATTGATGCTGAATTATGGGCTTGAATACGACGATGCAGATTTGGAGTGTATATTCACTGTCATTTGCAATCTAGTCTCAAAAGCACAGAGTCCAGATGAAGCTTTGGCCATGGCTGACCAGATTGCAAACAAGCTGACTGCCCAGCCTATAGAAAAGCCTGCTTTGTGCCTGAAAATGTAGGCTTTCATTTCCCTGCACTTTTGATTCCCTGAATCTTGTCAGTGTTTGAGGATTCACCATGTCCACAGGGGTTGCAGTATGGCTAATTGACTCTGGCTGTCCTGCTTTGATTATATAGATGAAAATGTTGAAGCTCTTTGGGAAGCACTCCTCTTGTTGCAGGATCTATTGTGTGGACTCCCTCATGGTAGGTATCTACCTTCTGCATGGTAGCTCTTGAGTTAGTCACCTCTCTTTTTGGGGCCTTTGTTGGTCACAGCCTATTCCACCTGTACAATATGCTTGGGAACCCATATGGCCGGTTCCTGATCTTCAAAAGGGCTGTGAAGCTTGCTATCATGGGCAGGGTCACAGACCTTATTGTGCCATCATTCAAACGCATTGATGCCTTCCTCCGAGAGTGGAATATTGGGGAGAGTGATAAACGGGACCTATATCTCTCTGCCACCAACATTCTGAAGGACCAGAAGGGGTATGATCTTGCTTTACCCTTGTCCCTCATGTCCTTCAACTTTTTTGTTTGTACTTGTACATCATTTTTGAATGTTAGATGAGCTGTGGGAGTTAGATGCATTTATCAGGAAGGAACTCTCTTGATGAATTATTTAGACATTGGAATGTATGTCTGCTGGGGTTGAGTTTAGGGTTCCTGCATCAAGTTGGTTCATCTGTGTTGGGAGATTTAACTCCAAATTTGACCATGGTATTGTTCTCGTCTGCAGCTCTTCAAAGGAGTCATATTCATTTCTTGTTAAGTATCTTGCAACATTTGCTGGTGAGGATGCAGTGACTCTAAGTGAAGCTAAAGAGGAAGCTGTGAGAGCAGTTATTGAATTTGTCAAATCCCCTGACATGTTCCAGGTTTGTGACTTTTGACCTCACCTTGTAAAAGTTTCTAAGATGTCAATTATGAGTAGCTGCTAGCTTGACAAGGAATGCCTTGCCCCTTAATGCTTGCTGTAGAAAGGGAGAACTGTTAGTTTGCCTAATTGATTAGATCATGTGCTTTCTTTATGACTGTAAGGAGCAGCCAAGCAATCATGTGGCTAGTTTTTATTTGTATGTTAAATATAGGAGCTGGAAGAGTAATGTTGCATGTAACAATGCCGAGATTCTCAAAGTCTAATTCCTGATCGAGACATTTTAACTCCTGCAGTCCGGTGAATGCAGAGACACCGATCTGGCGATCACACCATCTATCTGGTGGGTATTGGATTTTGTGTCTTACCTAGGTTTAGTAGTTCAGATGATGTAGATAGAAGGCATTGTTGAGAACCTGCCAGGACAGTGGATGGTGGGAAGGTTATGCTTTATTGCCTGCATTTATTAAGGTGGTTTTGCAGGCTGAATTTTGCACAAGAATTTGGGAAATGACCTATTTGTTAGTTTCAGCAATGTGGTGCTGTGTTTCTTTGCAATGGTATTGATACAATGATAGTTTTGGATGAACAGTGCGATTTATTGGATATGCCAGCTTTGCAGCAGTTGAGCAAGGATTCCAAATATGCTCCAGTGTATCGTCTACTGGACATCTTTCTGACAAGGCGCCTTGATGCTTATCTTGAGTTCCACAATGCGAATGCTGCCCTTCTTAAGAATTATGGTAGGTTTGTGACCTCTGTCTACACTAAGAAAGTGGCAAATCTTTAACTTGTGGAAACACTTGGAAATATTTTTCCTTTTTCAATGTAGGTGCCACTGAAATGTCTATAGGCTTTGGTAGTAACTGATCAGTTTCCTGCAAGGTCAAGCCCCTGAATTCATTCTCTATCCACTTTGTTTTTTGCAATATCTATGTCTGTTGTTCTAGTTTATAATTGGTGGAGCTGCTTATCTGTTTGCACCTGCAACGGCTCTCCTTTGTGAAAATATATTTACTAAACCTTTATTTGGATGTCAGATTTACAAGCTCCTTTGTGTGGGCTTTTATGTCCAGGGCTTGTACATGAGGAGTGCATTACAAAGATGCGACTTATGTCATTAACAGGACTTGCTTCCAAGGGCTCTGGTGAGATCACGTATGCTGTTGTGCGAGAGGCTCTAAAGGTCAGCTTTTTTTTATCAAGTGTTACAGGTGCTGTGGATGTTGCATGTTGACGTTAAATTTTTTTTTTCTGTGACAATGTTCCTGCTTTATTGTCCCACTTACAGCTCTTTGTTGAAAACAGGTGGTTTAGGACTTTACTTGTGTGTGTCATAGATCACAGATGATGAGGTAGAGTACTGGATAGTAAGGGCAATTGGGTTGAAGCTATTGGAGGCCAAGATGGACCAACTGCGGCAGGTTGTCATAATAAGGTTTGTTCTTGCCATGCAAAGTGTTATGAAAGTTTTTTCTGTGTCAAATCAAGCCATCCTATGTTCCTGTGCTGGTTCTGTGACCTCTGGTGTGACCCAGACCTTTGCATCAAGTGTGTCATGGACATGCTGTATGGCCTGTTGTGCTTTCAAAAGGGAACTGATTGTATATAATTTGGTCTGGACAAATTGCAGCCGGTGTATAGAGAGGGTTTTTGGACTAGCTCAATGGCGAGATTTGCTTGGAAGGCTTACTATCTGGAAGGTATAGAAATTTCATTCCTTTGTCTTTGAAACAAGGTACTTATGTCAGATGTGTTGGCAACTTTGTGTATCAGCTTTGTTGGCTGCATTTGGGCAGATAAGCAGGCATTAATCATGCTTTGGTATCATGTCAATGTACAGGACAATGTAAACAATGTCTCAAGGATTATCGCGAATGTGAAGGCTTCCCAAAGTGGGCTGCCACAAGGACTGGCTGGAACAATCTAGTACACTTGCTATTTGTGTAGTTTTTTGTTTAGGTAGAATTTGTGTTCTCCACATTAGTCTGTGGATGTCTTTTTGAGTTTGACTTGATGAGATTCTTAGCCATTTAAATTAGTTCCAGGCCTTCTAAAGTTGCTGTTGTGTTTCTTGGTACAGTGAATCATCACTACAGTGTGCACAGTAAATGGAGTCTTTTGGAAGCAAACTCTATGTTGTAGTCTCATTTTGTTGTTTGCCTTTTGTTATTTAGCTTGTGGCACTTATCTTTGCTTGTTCATAGCTATAGGGCTGGAAGTTTCTATGTTTGGGATACAGGTTTTTGTGGGGCAACTGGGTTTAGGGTGTAGCCATGATATCTTCATCGAGCTTTTGTGCATTTTGTCAGTGATTTGTGTCTAGATGAACTTTTCAATTTGTATGAAGATAGTTGGACTTGAAGATGGTGTGAAGGTGATGCTTCTCAATATTAGAAGAAAATTCATGTATCCATATCATCTAAAGAATGCTCTTGTTAAGTTTTTGTAGTAGGTTTTGGGATGTGCTCTGGTGAATGTCAAGGCTGGCTTTCTTCTCTAAAAGTCAGCCCAGTTTGACTAACTTCACTAGCTGAAGTGCTGATACATTTGGGGAGCTACACATAGATTATACAAACATCTGAACTATGTCACCATCTTTCAGGCACCAACTGAGCAACATATCGGTTAAAGTGTATCCAGGTGATGGTTAACACTAGTTGGGTTGCTGAGAACCTTTTGCCTGACTTGTTCACCCAAAAGCTCCTATGTCCAGATTTTGACCTCTATTGCTCCTTCGTGTGCTCTGGACAGTTTTGTGTTAGATTTTGTTTCTCTGGTTGCACAGGTGATCTACATTTTGCCATCTTGATAGAAAGAAGTTTGCTGTCCGAGCATAGAAGTTTGTGAAGAAGATCAGATGTCAAAATTTCTGACAAGCAAGTGTCTGGACTGGTGTGGGAGGCAGCAGGAGCTTGAAGCAAGTCTGGCATTCAAACACAGACCAAGGTGACTTTACCTCTTTGTGTTCCACTTTTCTTTTGAATGGTCAGTGCCCCAGAAATTCCTGGATCTGAGTCAGACAGTTGTTCTGGTCACTGTTTTAGTTCCAAGATGATGGGTCATGTGTCACTTTGATGGTGTATTCCAGTTCCACCAAGAGGCATGCATGAAACAAGGGGGTGCACCTTTTCATACCATCTTTCAACCAAATGTCATTGTCTGTGAGATGCATGGCAAAAGGTGTAAAGGACACAGCAAGCTTACAGTTCTCCACAAGCACAGAAGAATCCAAACAGTCAGTTGAATTACAAGTTTCATTGTCATGAGCAACAACACAACGAGAGAAGCACGGAATTTGTGTCATAAGTGATTATGGAACCAGATAAGAATGCAAGCACAGGTAGCAAGCAGGAGACGCAGCATAGTCTGGTTACAGCATTTGAGAGCAAGATTGGGCAGCTTCACAGTCTGATGCAGAATGATGACCTTGAAGGTACCATCCATCAAGTGGTTGAGAAGCTTCAGAAGGATAGTGAGGCTGAATCTGAAGCTGAGAAGAAGCATATGGATCTGCATATAGCAGTAGAGGATCTCAGGGCCAAACTGGCTGAGAAAGGTAAGCAGCTAAAGGATTATGAGCTTGCTCTGATGTCAACAGCACAGCAGCTGGAAGAACTTGCATTAATCTCAGAGACCAGGTTGAGGAATGCTGCAGAACATGGTTCAAGAGGTCTGATGACCACTACAGAAGATGGTATAAAATGTGAAAGCTGTTGTTTACAAGCTGAAGGCTGTCAGCCACAGAAGACACTCCAGGAACTTGAGGATGTCCAACACCAACTTGCAATGACTGATAATATTCTGGTGCAAGGTCTGAGTGCTAGGGATAGATTTGTAGTAGAAGTGAAGGGGATTGTGAAGCAGTGTGAAAACCAGGTCTCTTTGGAGCAGGCTAAAAGCTTGAGTATCTGTCAAGAAGAGTTGAAATGCAAAGCCTGTGGTCTGGGAAAATTGGAGTTCAAGCTCCTTGATGATGCTCGACACCAACTTACAGTGACCAATGATACTCTGGTGCTTGGTCTGAATGATCGGGATAAGCGTATTAGAGAGCTGGAGGAGATGGTCAGAAGGCGTGGGATTGAGGCACAGGAGGCTCAGGCCTGTTTGCAAGAGACTAATATACTTATTGGTGCCAGAGACAGTCAGATTCAGAGGCTTGAGATGGAGCTTTTGTGCTCAGCAGCAGGAGCAGCCTCAATGCTTATGCCAGAGCAGAAAGGAACAAGCCTTTCATGTTCAGGACAGAATGGATTAAACCCTGCATCATGTGCAGGACAAGCACAAGAACAGAAACCACTAAACAGCGTGTGCCCTATGCGGAGACTTATGGAGTCCTCACCTATTATAAGTGGAACTATGCAGCACATTTACGAACAAGCAAAAGAGGCTTTCCACAGTACCAGTTTAGAAGGTGGAGGAGCATCAGGAAAATGTCCCATGCAGGCAGCTCTTGGACGTATGAGTGCCTGTGCAAGAGCTCAAGAGGAAGCTGCTAGGTCTCTACATGGAACTCAAAGCCAGGAGCCAAGATCAAACCACCTTGAGCTCCATGCCCATACAGACCCTCCTGCAACTCACAAGCTTCAGCATACAGATTCCTCCAGTGCCCGGGATGCATCCCTTCCTTCCTCCACAGTTCTGGAGTTGAGGACACAACAAACATCAGGCTGGAAGCCAGACTTCCCACAATCATTTCACAGCTCGTCTATCTGTGCAATAGCAACAACTGGTGCCTCTAGTCCTCCACAAGACCTCCCATCTCTTGCTCATGTGGCTGCAACATATCATCCTCAGCCACCAAACAGGCCATACTGATGTAGTTGCAATGCATTCTTGGGTGGGCATGTTGGTCTTCTTTGTTTCCAACTAATTCTAGTGGGCTTGACCACAAGTTCAGTGGTACCTGATAGCCTCAAACCTTCCAAAACACTTAGCTTGGGTTGTGTCCATTGACCATGTTCATGTCTGAAGCCCCATAATTTTGTTTTGTTTGTATGTGTTTGATTTTCTTCCTTGACCATACACCAGACCTGTTTGTTTCTGTGCAGTTGAGAGCATTGCAGTTTACCTAGGAAAGCCATATGTTGTATTCTTTTCTCTTGAGGAAGCTCCTTTCCTTGTCAGAAGTGATTAAGATTTCTCTTCGCCAAGCAGGAGAGAGAATCTCATCAATATTTGAGTCAGAGAAGATACAAGTGGTCTCAGCTCTTGCTTGGCTCAAGGTGTCTGTTTGTGCTGCCTGATGTTGCAAAAGGGTGAGATGGTCCTACAGTTCATGTTTCAGTTGGTCTCATTCTTTGAATGTCTTGTACTAGGGTTTGGCAGTTAGATTACTGCATCAGCTTTTTGGAAACACTGTTGATACAGGTGGTTAGGGACACTCAGGAAGACAAAACTATCCATGTCTTTTACTCTCCTGGGACATCCAGAAAATAGGAAGGCTATCATTGTTTTGTTGTCATTGTTGAAATCATACAAAGAGATTTGGGAGAGAACTGCTTATTGTGCACACATGAGGTTTGCAACAGAGTTTGTACAGGTATTCTTTGCGAGGATCAGTTCCCTAAGCACTCAAAATGCATTTGTGCAACACAATAATGACCTGATTCCAAATCTTGTTGGTGGATTGTGTGCTTATTTGCTTGTGTAAAAGTTTTGGAACTTGGATTCATGTAGGAAATGCATGCATCAGCAGCATATCTATTCCACATTTTCAGAGCTTTGAGGCAGTTTTTTGAAGTTTTCAATGTGCAACAAACAGGCATGGAAACATGTTGCAAATAGATTGTCCATGAGGATGAAGGCAGGAGATGTAGGCACGTCATGTGGAAACTAGAAGTTTCTTTGGCCAAGGTTGTTAAGTGTGATTGCAGAAGGCCTGCCCTGCTGTACCACAGCCAAAAAATTGGCTCTAGGCTACTGTTCACCCCAAAAAGTATGGAGCATCAATTTCCATTCTGCTTCATTTTAGGTGCTAGTGGGAAGCACTTATCAGGAATCGATTTGCCATCATCACTTTCTCGAGGCAGCACAGCTTATTCCTCTGGTGAGTTGTCTTTGCTGCCAGTAAGTAAATCCCCTGCATACTAAGTACTCTATTTAGACTTTCATGATCATGTACTATGCATAGGGAGAGGCACTGTTGTTGGTGCCTTCAATCTTGGGCTCCATCTCAGTCAATGGGTAAGAAGGCACTGACAGTAGTGCTCCCCCTTCATAAAAACCAAGGTGCACTATTATGAGGACAATCTACACACATTATGCATATCAATTTACAACAAATCTTCCCCGCTCTAATGGTACTACATGTAATCTCCTTCGCCTCCAAGGAAACAGGAGCGGGAAAATGTGGTTGGGTTTTCAGTGGAGGGTTGTATGGTGTGTCTGTCAGTGCTTCAGAGCTCTTTCATGTTGCTTCTTCACAGTTTATGATCACTAGTCTTGCAATGTCATGATGTAGGATCATCGATTATGCTTACTATATGGTCATGGATCATGATATACAATCGTTACTGATGCTTCTCTCCTGTAAACATTATTTAGCCAATGGATCCTTTTTGTTGTGACTACCAAATAGACCTAGGCACCAGGCATTAAATGAGATTGCCATGAATAGCCAACAACTTTTCAATTGCCATCCTTGCTCCAAGCATTATGTTTTAAAATGTTTGTATGTACAAAATGTAATGCTTCTTTTTAAAAAAATTAAATAAAACAAAAGGAATGGGAAACATAAATCAAAAAATGAAAAATGAATATTTCCATCAAAGGAAAATATCAAGATTGTCCATGCTTCAAGAATTTTCACCTACTCATACTTGACATTCTTGTTTGTTGTGCTCGACTATTCCTACAATATTTAAAACTAGACACCTTCAAATTCTCACTATGCAATTATTCAAATGCAAAACTATATTGTCAAATCAATTACCATGTCACAACACCGAAGACTTTGGTAAATCCCATGTCTATTATGTGGCTTGATGAACTCATGAAGTTTGTTCTTTAGAAGTTAAAGCTTTAATCTTTCATTATTTTTATTTTTGTGAATTCTTTTCTCATTACAACAATATTTGTGATTATGTTGATTGACCATGAATCTTGATGCCATGTGTAGTCATATTGCCATAAAGCTTTGAAAATAGATTGACAATAAGTGAAATAAGAAAATTGTCACACAAATGTTGGAGAGAAGCGTGTCAATTGAGTGCCACAATCTTCAATCTTATTAAGTTAGCTTTTGTTTTAGCCAAACTACACACAACATCCACTCTTGAAGACAAACATCAATTTCTTCACTAAGAGTTTTCTTAAAGCAATTACATCTTCAAGGTTGGAAAATGATGGGGGATTCAAGATTTCCTCCCCATCTATGTATTGATGTCATGTCAACAAAGAGGTTCCAACTCCAAATCTTTTTCAGCACAACATTGGGCAACAAGCTAAAAAGGATGGCTCAAATCTTAGAAGAGTTCTCCATGCTAACAATGAATAGTGTTTTTCACAAACATCCTTGTGCAAGAACTTGAATTTCTATAACCAAAACAACTGTCATTTACAAAATTCTTACAACTAACCCATAACTCCATTGAAGAATTTGACAAAACCAAATCATAGGCTAGCTTTGAGAAAAAAAATTAAAAAAAAAAAGATCACGATGATAGTTGGCAACAAATTTTCACCATGAGTTCATAGTACCTATCAACAAATCAAGATTTCATCCAAAAATAATAGAAAATAAAACAACAATTTTCTTTCTATGTTTTATGTATGGTGAGGCCCTTGGTTTGAATGTGATCTTCTCATGTCTTGTCAGTTGTTATGGCCACAGTGAACCAGCACCCACCATCGTACCATCCACTGGATGCCCATTATTACTCAGTTGTGGATGAACCTCAACTCAGTTAGTATTTGGTTTCACGTTGGTAACCAATTCTGTGAGAAATAGGTCTCATGTATAGGTAGGTAGGTAGGAAAATAGGTAACTACTAAGTAAATGGATGGTTTATACATAGATAAGGGCTGTTTTTTTGTTTTTACTACCTACCTACTAATAACCTACCAACTGAGCTAACCACCATGGTTAGCTAGGGAACTGAAACCCAACTTTTTGTTGATTACCAAATCCCATTCTTATCAATATTTCAATTCTGATCTCCAAATTTGTATCCTTCAAGCCAAAGGGGAGAGAAGGGCAATTGCTCAATCTCCAAGTACTTTGCAATTCCAACACAAAAAGGAAGGAGATGATGCAAAAAGAATAGGTTTAGGGTTTAACCATTGATAACCTACCTAGTTATAAATATAAGTAAAAAAAAAAAGGGTTTAAAGATTCATAACCTAATGGGATGAAATTGTCAAACATCCAGGCAGGTTATCAAATTTCAAGAATTCAATAGCCAGCGGTTAGGTTATTGATAAGTTCTTGAATTCTTATATACCAAGTGGGTAGCTTATTTATTGCATGTTGAGGAACACATTGGGAACTTGGGGAACATATTGAGAATCTGATAAATCCCATTGGGAACTTAAATGGAACATAGTGGGAACACATTGGGAACCAGGGAAAAATGAAAAAAAAAAAAATTCCTTTATCCCTCCTCCCACAAACTTAAAAGAAAAAAAAGCAAGGCACCTTGAGTGCATGCTTGGGCCTTCCCATAGGCTGCAAAAAATTTCTCTTCCCAAAAGAGTTTGTCACCATTTTTGGCCTGGGCTATATACCCTTTGCAATGAACACCCTACCTAAATTGTTAAAGCCTTTGGCCTTGGGTTTTTACCCTACACAAATAACTATGAAAATTCAAGAAAGAAAACACATGAAAGCTCTGAGAGTCCCAATTATGGGAGTTTTCTTTTTGTTCACTTCTCGGCAGTAGCTACATACGAAGCGTGATCGCAATTAGGGTTTCGAGAACGTCGAACTTTTGCTCTTCGGTTACGTCGACAGGACGTCTGCGGGCCAAACAGCGAGCTTTGCGAGTCCATTTGCAACCTTTGTAAGATGGAGAAATACCGGAGTAGGGAACAGCTTCGGGGGTTGGCCTTGCTGCTGACGTTCGTTCAAGGTGTGTTGGTCACAAGGTTTTAGTCGGACGCAATTCAAAATCGAGGAGTGCAATCCAAGAGTATCGTCGGCAACACAAATTCTTTCAGGTGAATCCTAATGGATATCTCGCTATGTAGTTTTGAGATTCCATAGATTTTGCATGGATCTGAGAATTGAGAAGATTTTCTCACTGTTATGATGCGTTTTCCCCTTCGATCCAGAGAGATTATGCAGGTGGTAAAGTTGTTCAATTCGAGTTGGAAACCTTGTGAATCTGAATTTGGATACATTACCAGGATTTTCAGGAATTGGTGGCTGCCAAGTGAAGGTCCGAAGGCATGGCTCTCTGCCTCTCCATATCTTCAGTTTATTCTTGTAAGAGTGGCTTTCTTCACCTGTGTGCACTGCAGCTGCATGGATCTGTACTTTTGTACCAAACTTTTTTTCGTTCTTGAAATGTCAGTCTGCTGCGCTGGAAGAATGTGCAGATATCTTCAACAGAATGGCAGTGTTAGCTATCTTAGACCAATTACTGTCTTATTGGACTGGTCTGGTTGCATTTGTTGGAGCAATCCTATTGTTTACGCATTTTGTTAGTCCTATCAATGCAGCCACAGCCAGGCTGGAATATGGTAGAATCGTGAGAGACAATGAGCAAAGCTTAAATTCCTAGAAGAGGAATCTCTCAAGTGGAATACAGCAATCTCTCAAAGAATTCTTTTTCAAAAAACTTGAGTCTGGGATTCTACTTTCCTCTGTGAACAGGTGCAGTGTTGACACTATTGATAGTCTCCGCCCTTTCATATGCTACTGCAATTCGGCGCTATCCTTATTTCTCAGTACCAGACATAGATGGCCTGCAGGGCAAACAGCCTATACAGACTCGACGTGCTTTCAATATTGCACATCGTGGCTCCAACGGTGAAATTCCAGAAGCAACTGCTGAAGCTTTCCTCGTACATATCTTCTCCTTGCCTCTATGGATAATTCATAAGAAGATTCTGAGGTTCTTCTCATGAGATATCACTCTCAGCTGCTCGTCAGGTTGTCTTGTATTTTAACTGAGTGCTGGATTACCAATTGCAGAGAGCCATTGATGAGGGGGCAGATTTTATAGAGACAGACATAACTGCTACCAAGGATGGAAGGCTTATATGCTTCCATGATTTGATCTTGGACGACACAACAGATGTAGCTGATCATGCAGAGTTTCAGGACCGTATTCACACTTATGAGGATGAGGGAAAAAATGTCACTGGCTACTTTGCAGGTACTTTGTCTCTTGGCCCTTTCTAGGCATCAGGGACCAAGATCAAGCAGCAAGTTTTAAATGAGGGAGAGATCAAGTGAGGGTGGAAGAGAGGAGGACAAAGCAATAGTGCAAATGCTTAACTGCAGGAATGTCTACTACTGATGCTAGTATCTGCCAACTATGTCTGCAGTGGACTTCACATTAGATGAGCTTAAGACTTTAAGGGCTCGCCAGCGCTTTAAGTTCCGAGATCAGTCTTTTAATGGTAAGGGTTGCACTATTCTCCCTTGCATGCACCACACCATCTAATGTTGTACTGCTGAAATGAGTGTATACATACATCCACCCTCATACACATGTATGTGGACATTAGCCTACTAGCTAATATTTATGGCGGCCTTGCAAATGACCAGTAGGCCATGGTAGATGTTACTGTTAATTTCGGGGTTCAATGGGTAAATCATGTATGGGACACAAGGGTGCCTTAGGGAATGACTGACTGTGTTGCACCTAAGAGTTGTGTTATGTAGTGTCCACCATTGAAAGGGAAGCAGTAGCTTAATGGTATAATGACAATCAATAATGATTGGTTGGCAGCCATATCTCATTCTTCTTATACTTCTGAGGACAGCAGCCAAAGCTGATGATCAAGAGTTTCCTCTTAGGGAACATCCACAAAAATGAGAGAGAGCCAAGGCTCGCTCTTGGAGGTGGGTTCTATGCTGAAATCAGTATAGAACCCAACAATAATGACAGCTTCATCACCTACACTAGCAAGGTGTTGCAAATTGTTTCTGTGATTCTTTCTAGCTCACAACATTTGTTCAATATAGCAGCAGTTTGACTTGTCTCCTCCATAGAAAATAGTCAATACCTATCCATGATGAGCCAGTGAATGCTGACTGAAACCTTCTTGTTTTGCAGGTAAGTTTCAGATCATTACGTTTGAGGAGTTCATCTCCATTGCTCTCAATGCTACCAGGGTTGTTGGAATCTACCCTGAAATCAAGAGCCCTGTGTTCATCAACCAACATGTGAGTCTTCTTTTCCCACCACAGGTCTCAGAAGCTTCAACCAAATTGTCATCAGATGTGCTGGAAAGGGGAATTTTGTATCAGTGCACCAATTGTCTCCAGAAGACTGCTTTTCCTTCACTAATCTCATGACTTCACTAATCTCATGACATAGTTTGGCAGGTAAAGTGGCCAGATGGTAAGAGACATGAAGACATATTTGTTGAGACACTGTTGAAGAATGGGTATAAGGGCACATACTTATCAGATGAATGGCGGAGGCAGCCTTTGTTCATACAATCATTTGCACCTACATCATTGATTTATTCATCCAGTCTAACCAATTCCCCATTGATCCTACTTATTGATGATTTGACCATGCCTACTCAAGATACCAATCAGGTTGTTTACCACTTCTGTTTGCATGTTACTTGTCTTAAGATTAGTACATAGGTAGCTCTTTCACCTAGGGATGAGAAAGACATAGATTCTGAAGTTTTTTGGTTTCGCATGCTGATTATAGCCATGAATGTTCTTTAGAAAAAGGGAGAGAAAATTATCAGAGAGAGCCACCATGAAGATAAAACCTGCTAATGCTGATGTAGTTACTAGTTGCATGGCTTTGTCCTTTCCATAATACTTCAAATTGAGTTTGCCAAAACCTGTTCTAACCAACTTTCCTGCTTGACTGGAACATTGCAGACTTATGCTGAAATAATTTCAGATGAATATTTGCAGTACATTAGTAAGTTTGTGGTTGGCATAGGCCCTGGGAAGGACACCATTGTGCCACCTGATGCAAACAACTACCTGAAATTGCCTACTGACTTGGTGTCTAGGGCTCATGCCCACAATCTACAGGTTATTTTCTTCTATATATTGATGCAGTCTGCCACTATCGTCTGTTTGTGCAATCTATGCCATCCTGTTTGCTCGTGATGAGTATCTTGTGTCTACCCAATATTTCCCACCTTTTGTGTTCATTTTGTGGCCAGTGTGATTGAGACCCACAGCTGCCTCCAAGTGGTTATGGGTTCAATTGACCCCTGGGCCGTGTTAGATGTTATATACAATAGCCAACCCGGCTATGGTAGGGGTTGCTGGGCGAATCAGTTACTGGAGACCAAGTGGGTATCTGGGGAGATGGCTGGGCAACCGCAATGCCCTTGCTATAGTGATTAGAAAGTAACCACCTCTGAAAGGAGGCCCTAGTCCTATAGAGTGCCCAATAAGGTCAAGAATCACTTGGTCATGTGTAGCTGGCAAATGAGGTGTCTCCCCTTTCTATTCAACTTCACTGTCCACTCTCTACACAACCTTACCCCACACAACCCCCCTCCCTGCCCCTCCAGGCCCCCAAGATGTGGACTTTAAAATTTTTCCAATCTCATAAGTTTCAAGTGTTTTGTTCTTCATTGATGTTCATTCATTGCCAAGTCTGGTTTTGGTGATCATGATGATCTGAAGCAATATTTTTGTGCTGTTTCAGGTGCATCCCTACACATTCCGAAATGAGTATGGATATTTACATTATGACTTCCACCAAGATCCTTTTCAGGAATACATTTACTGGATTCACACAATTTGCGTTGATGGTCTATTCACAGACTTTACTGGAAGCCTACATCTATATCAGGAATGGACATCACCCTTATAGACCATCCAGCCAGGTTCTATCATCTCTCTATTTTCTGGACACTGCAATTGAATAAACTAGATGTAGTCAATTGTTTGTGTTGAATGATGTTGATCAGTCTTACACATGTCATTGTTAGTTCCTCCAGGATTTGTATGCCACCTTCTTGAAGATTTGAACCTGCCAAGTTGTGCTGAAAGTCGTGCACACAATTCGATGATCACCAAAGAGATGGTTTGAATGAGGCCTCTTGCAGACTGTTCAAAATTCTTGTTGCTTTAGACAGGTGTCTTAGACTTCCTCTGTAGTTCTTTGAGATTCTGAAGGTCCCAATATCTAGGGTTTTTAATGCCAACAACTAAGAGAGATGCTTGTTAGGCATAAGTTCTTGACTCCATTCAGGTGTAAATTTTGTTTTGGAGTCTTGTACCCATACTTTGTGAGAGTTGATCCAGAGTTCCTCCTCTATAGGGTAACTGATTTGTGGCAGTATTCTGGGGACTTCTTCCAATACAGCTCTGCCCTCTGGACAATCTAGTGAGACCAGGCTGATAATTATGGATGTCATTGAGCTGACATGTGACTGCTTTTGTGATGGCTGTTGCTTCAACTTGAGAAATGCCAATTATGACCATGTTGGAGAACTGTGATCCAAATACAAAGGTTATATCTTGTATCTAAACATTGATCTGGAGAAGAATTATATGCAGCAAGCTTTCTGCCAATATGTTGCAATCCATTCAGTATCTTACTTTTGCAATGCATGGTCATAGCCAGGAAGAAAGCAGCAAAATTTCCTTTCAATAACCCCTTAGATTGATGCCCAGCAAATATATTAGATAATGCTTTGCATTTAGTGAGTGAATGGCATGTAAATTCATATTGTTTTCCATACCCAAAACCTATAGGGGGTGTCACAGGTTTGAAGATATTGTGCATCTCACTATTGGGGTTCATTGTAAAAAGTGAAGCACCAATATCTACCTAACATTCATGGGAACCACAACTTGTGGGCTGCCTATTGCTAGTTCTATTACTTAGTTGTGAGGTGCAAACCAAATTATTTGAAAAAGAATCTGAAACTTAACAGTTTGAGCAATGCTCTCATTAGAAGCCTGTATTTTCAAAACAAAATGATAGGTGCGTTTGACATTGGCTCAGCTATACATGTTATGAGAGGTCAACTTTGGGATAAAAGTTATGGGATAAAAGAGTTGTTTGTAAAGTGAAACTTGTTTTGAGCCCTTCTTTCATTCCCAAACCCCTCTTTCAACCTGTGTTGCTGTTATTTGCAAAGTAATGAAATTTTATGAAATTTAAGATCAAATGCTCAGAACTCCAAAATATTTCTAACTGCAGTAGATACAGTAACAGTTATGATTAGTTGAAAGCAATCAAAGGAAAAAAAAAAAAACTCAAACTAGCATAAAATTTGGTGTTAATCTGTGGCTCTATCCACCATTGAAGCCCAATGCATTTTTCCCCTGTTTTAAAAAAAAAATCTCATCCCCTTTATGACCAAACGGGGGAGACTCGAGCTGCATTTTCTTAACTTTGCGAATATCTTTAATAAAGTATGCACATTTTTGTGATTTGTGTGGATTTTTGGAGGGGGGGGCGGCCGGCTGGGAAAAGGGCAGAAACCGGTCAGTTTTGGGCCACTAGATGCTGGTTCAGGGAACAAATCATGGTTGACTGACTTAGAATAGGTACCCCTGCACAATAGTTGGAGGCACTTTTGGAAGGGCACCAATTGTTATTGATTGTGGACTTATTCTGGGCCCCATATCATCTTCTCAGAGAAGTGGTTTTTTTCTCTTCTTCTTTTTCAACTTTGTGATGTAGCGAAAGTGGTGACCATCTGGAAGAACATTTAGCCAAATTTGACTGTAAACCAGATATGAAAGTTCTAAAAAGTAAAGAGCCTTCTATCACTTTGGCTAACTACTGGAACCTATTATAGGAATCTAGTGATTTGAAAAAACAAAAATCTTGAAATCTGGCGAACTTAGGCTATTTTATGCCAAAAATCCTTAGTATGTATGGGTCAAAAATAATATTTTTCAGGTCAGAATTGAGCGAAAATTCGCCCCCAAATAAATCACACGAGAGTTTTAGGATTTGTCCAAGAGACATATGGGATACCCAAATCTCAAATATCCTCCAACCGACACCATATCCAGGAGACGCAATCCCTCACTGGAATTCAACGTTCTTATTACTCTTTTGTAGAGATATCAATGCAGTGACCTTAATGCCGTGATCAATTGATATTGTAGCAGGCAAGGACGGAAGGAGCCTCACCTTTTGTAATTAGGAGTGACAAGTGAAATCATCTTCACTTGACTGCACAGAAGGAAATGAACTCCAAAAATTGGCTGAAAAAGGTTGGACACTTGCAGGCAAAGGATCAAACAATGGGATGATCATTTGCAATCATTTAGTTGTTGACCGACATAGATGAAGCTCCTCTTGAGACAGGAGATTTTTGAACAAGACACTGACACAATACTCGAAACAAACTGAAGGGGTCTGACTTCATTACAGTATCTAGGGGAAGGACAAATATCCATTACACAAGCAAAGGATATATTGATTTGAGTTGAGCCAGTGGCCACCCCTTTTTCCTAAGCATTTAAGAAAATAGGATTACATAGACAAAAATGAGTATAATGGCTTGATCGCACCATTCAAGAATTTGTACCATGATGGACAATGCATTTGGTTATGCCAATGAAACATTGGAGCATCAAAATCTGCAACAAACCAAACATAAACTATCTTGTGACTTTCAAATGGCTGGTCTTCGGGCTCTTGTACCGCAAACTCTGAGCGAAGATGGTGTGGAAGCCAATCTCACACAACAAACGAAGGAGCAATATTTGCATACTGATGATTTGAATTGGCACCATCCACACCTAGTATGCAAAACTAGTCAAAAATTTGAAATGAAAATCCACATTGACAACACTAATGGGCAAGGAAAGATAATCCCACAGAGGCAAGATAGTGGAACATTCCTTCAATTGCCAGAAACAAAATGCAATGCCATGCTAAAAATTTGTAATGAAAAAAAAGATGTCTTCAACAGTTGTGCCATCATCCAAAAAATGAAGCAAGAATATTCAATACCAAATACGAATTTGTTTACTCCCCAACAAGAGAATGATAATATGAAAGAAAATCCAAACCCAAAAACTTCCAGAATTGATTCTTTTGTTAAACAAAATGATACTTCAAATGCATTAAATGCATTAAATGAATGCATGCCCAATACTTTCACTAAGAAAATTCATGCTTCTTCTTGTGCTAAGTGTAGTTTGGCAAACATGACATTAGAATCATCACAACATTACAAACTAGAAGGAAATGGGAAAAATATGATCCTAGAGCTTATCTCAAATGCTAAGATTAAAAGTTTGACAAATAACCAACCTCTAGTTAAAAGTAGATTTCATGATACACAAGAAAGGAACATGATGGAGGAATGTACACAAATAGCAAGACCAAATATGGGGGGATTGGCAGGTTTGGAATGCACATGTCAACAAGTGGAATTATTTACAGATCCTGACATGAAACACAAGTTCTTGAAGGGGTTGGACATTGTTATAACATCTATCAAGAAGAGAGAAAATAACCTAACCATGAAAAGACTACATGTAGAAGACATCATCCAACAAGGTGATGTCTTGGATGCATGGCATAAACAATTAATCAAGCTTGTGAAACCAAAATTTGAAACATATTACAAACTCTTTACAGAACTCAAACTATTCATGGAAAATCCCAATTTCAAACGTCAATATACAAGCTATGGACAACATTTATGGGAAAAGGAAAAACTTGTCCATACACTTCAAACAGAATTGGCAGATTTGCAAAAAGTGCATGAAAAATTGAAACAACAAATGGACTTCAACAATTGTCTTTTAGTGGAAGGGTTGATTGAAATTGATAATTCTCTATTGGAAAATGAAGAAGTAACAAGTGATTTACCAAGCTCCATAGCGAACAAGAGCATGTGTAATGACATGGAAGTAATGTTTTTTCCCTTTATGTTCACCTTCATCAATTGTAATTTGTTATGTGTAAACTTTTAGATGTAAGGTTGAAAGTACCAATGTTTTGGTGTTAGAATTTCCTTGTAATTCACCTTTGATTTTATCAAACCAATATCAAAATATGATAGATCTCTAGAGTTGAGGATCAATATAACACATTGATTTTGTTGAAATGGCATGATGAAGATATTAATTACAAGTGTAGAAAAGTTGCCCGTACAATCACCAACAACTCTGGACAAAACCAATATGCAAAACCAATCAAGATCAAATTTGTCATTGGCTAATTTTCAAAAAAAATCAACAAACCTTGATGGCATAGAACTACTAAAAGCATTGGTAGCAATGAATCAACTTCAACAAAAAATGGCTAAAAACATGAACAAGTTTAAATCAATACAAAATGAAGAAGGTTGCCTTGAACAAAATAGTTCCATGCGTGATTATCTAAATGAAGTTTTCGACAAATTTTTATCTAAAGATGTTTTTAACAAAAATGTAATGTTAAACACTTCCAAGATTGAAGAAAGGATATGTGATTGCAATAGAATTGTGAATCAACAACCATTATCTCCGATAATAATTTCAAATGAGATAAATAACAAGAAATTTGGAACAAAATCGTGTTTGCAAGTTGAACAAAACATCATGCTAACAAGTGCAAGTCATAAAGATCACACAATTAATGGTAATAAAAAAGTTGGACAATTGAAAAACAAACTGAAAAAACAAAAACAAGAAGAATGTTCACATTTGGGAGTATTTTTTCATAATGCAACTGGTAAGGCCCTTCAAATTCCATCACTATCAACAATTGAGAATATTAACAAAAATAATACTATCGAAAAATCTCACATTGCATCATCTACCACAAATGTTCAAAACATTTTGACAAACTTTGACAATAATAACCTTATGTTAAATGATTATCATTGTAGAATCCATAATACATTAGAAACAAATTTAGAACCCATGTCATCCAATTTTGATTTCTCTCATACAAAAAAGGTCATTAAGGAATCAACCATTCAATCTAAACTAGAACCACATATGATGAACTCAAATATTGCTTTGACAAAGCCTATAACATCATGTCATTACACACCATTAATCCAAAATGGGATGACAATTAAAGTACAAGAACAAAGTTCAAAAATACAAAGGAAGAAATACGAAGGAGTTGAACCATTGTGTATACCTACAAACAAGCCATGTTTCTCAAAAATGATTTTTCCTCTTAATACCCCCATAAATATGGCACAAATTAAAGACTATGAGCTTCATAACATGGTTGATGACCCTATTTTAGGTCCATGATTTTGTTTTTAGGGGCTCGAAATAGTGACAATGGCTTGTAAGGAATTCCATTTTTTAAATAAAAATCGCAAGGTAAAAAATAGCTCATGAGTTGATGTCATTAACTAATTAATCTTCTTATCCAATTTTGAAATAATGAACCTTTGAGTTAAACTAATTAAGGAAAAAATTTCATTTGTGATCACCAGTTTTTAAAATGACACAATTAATTGCATATGTATATTAACATTTTTCTTTTGTCCATATTCGTGTTTTCAAGTAGCTCTTTGATTGACTATTGTAATATTTCAATATTATAAACATAAGTGATATATAACTAAACTTTGTTGCCACATGTAAATTTTCTATTCAACCAATTGTTTGTCAAATCAAATTCATTATGTGACTTGTTATTTCTATTGTAATCACATTCAATCAATTAAATACATAGTGAAAGTTAAGTCACATTTCCTACTAGTCAATTTTAACATGAAATGATAATTGGAAAAAAAAATTACCAAATAGTTTAGTTAATAACAAACCTTTTGAGTTGTTTATTTTGCTTTAACAAATTATGATTATAGTGATAAATAGAAAAGCAAATGTCCATTCAATATTGTTTTCATGAAATGCCTTATTTATTAGAGTAATTTTCCAACTATTGCAATAATGTTTAGTATGTCCTAAGTTTAATTTTTCATCCTTTTTCTTAAATGATGAAAGTTATGTTGTTAAAAAATGATGGAATGTTATATTCCATTTATAAGAGGTTTATATTATTGCCAATTATATTTGAGATATGTCATAATTATAATGTGTTATTTGATTAGGGCCTCATGTTATTAAACTCAACAAAGTCACACACTTAAACATGCATACAAAAGCAAAATCAAACTAATCTACATAATGGAAATCCAAGTTCAAGAATTACACACATTCATAAGCAATGTTGTTCAACACCTATTACATCCTACACCTAAACATGCCTTGAAGATTCATAAAGATGACACTTCAAAAGTTGCAACCTTGCCCTAAACTCCTCAACCCAAGAAAATGTAAGAATTCATTCACACTATTGAGTCCTAACAAAAATAATATTTCATTTCATTAAACCATCAACTTGGAGGTGGACATTGATCCAAAGCTCAAACAATTGAACCTAAGCATTATGTTTATTTGTCAAAGACAAAATCCATTAAGCCATACAACATTTGTATAAATTATTACATGTGTTTAAGAAGTTTTACCTTTATAAGGTACTTTTCATTGTTTAAGAATTAAATAAATTAGTGAGCACTATGTGTCATAGATGACATTTAATGACCAACTTCAATGTAGGTCATCAAACATATGTTAATATTTAATAATGTTATATTAAGGGGTGAATAATATATTATAAAATATTGCTAATTTATCTCTTATTTGTTTACAAATATGAGACATTTGATTCCATATGTCTCAACTCATTGTTCATGATGAAATTCACACATATCATTCTTCATTTTCATCTATGATGAAAATCATTCAAAAACATGTATCTAATAAGGTGCTTAAAGGGTTCTTGCAACAATGGGCCGTATGGAAGTTCCATTAATCTTGATCCCCAAATTGGTATAAATAAAGGTGTTTTCTTGCACTCCCATTATAACTTCTAATTTATTCAAGGTCAATATGGATTTTAAGGTACAACCTTACAAAATATCCAAATCTAGTCTAAAGTATGACCTTGCACTCTTCTTATTTTATGTTTCCAAACTTCACATGTTATCAATGAGATTTTGTTTAGATATTTTTTGCATACCTTGTGATCTTATTTTAGACCATACTTTGTGTACATGATTGGACTTAGGTCTTGGCCCCTTCAATTGTAATTTACTGTAATGTTTATGTAAGTGAAAATCTTTTCAATGTCATAATTTTTGAGCCCTATGGATGATTTGGGGAAGGTTGTCATTTGAATAAACATTATAAAAGATTATGATGTAATCAATGTCAAAGGAGCCAACAAAAACACCAAATCTTAATGAAAATTGCAAACCATTGTATATAGATATATGTTTAGGTATTGCCATTTGAAAATCATGATAATCCTGACAAGTTATGTTAAATGAGTAATATGAATGCCACTACAAATTTAAAATAATTTCATTCAATTGTGAGTTTTGGTTTGTGTTAGAAAAAGTTTAAGTTTTTGATTACTTCATTAAAAATTAAGACTATTTTGCAAATTGCCCCTTAAACTCCTTAAATACAAACTTGTTGATGGCTTTAAAAAAGGTTGATGAGCAACTAAAAGTCACACTACAAAATTACTCATGCTATTGTTTAATAACATGTAATTTTAATTTTTATAATCTATTTTTATGGGTTTTTAAAGTCCTTCATTTATCACATGTCAATGGGGGTTTAAGAGCATCTCTAGGGGTAGAAAGAAAATGGAAAGCCATCAGTAATTTCCACATCCAATATTTAGTATAAATCATTTCCCCTCCCCCATCCAATAACAATAAAAGTTCAACAATAAATTCCTAGTTAACATGTAATAATTACAAATGGGCCAATAAAAAATAGTCAACTTGTGATCAATGATTTTATTTAGCCAACCAACAAAAATAGTTTTCTTTTCCATGGCTTTTGAAACTCATGCCATGTGGCATAATTTGATGGAACAAACTATTTGTCATGATACAATCTTCATCCGAAAAATGACATGTTGACCATGTTTTAAGGTCAAAGATGTTCAAATTGAAGTTGTAGGTTAGGATAGAAGATAATGAAGAAATGAAATAACAAGTATATAATTCCAATAGGAAAGCATGAACATTTTCAAAATTCAATATTTTTTCTTGATTATGAAACTTCGATTATCACACAAATGGCGAGGAACATATTTAACAACAAGTTGCAAAAAAACCATTTAGACATTATGTTCTACAATAATTTTATTTTTGGGCAAACGGACCTTTAGTTCTTGGAAGCTTGTTGATACATCATCATGTTTGGAACAAAATATTTCCCCACAAATTTTTTAATATGCTATGTTTTAGTGTATCATAAGTTTGGTTATTTGGCATAGGAAGAGTTGTAGTTTTGTACCCAAACTGAGGGTGAATTTAGGTATCCATGCTTCTAAGAAGGGATTTTAGCCTAGGTAAAAGATGGTGACAAATAATTTTAGGAATAATTTCTTTATGCAACTAACGAAATAGTTCAGCATGCACCTAGAGGGTTCAATCCGTTTCCTTTTGGGGGGAGGGTGGGGGATTTTTTGTTTGTTTTTTTGGAGGGGGGAACTAGGAGGCCACTTCACGAAACTAAAATATGCCAATTCATTGAGTTAAAAGTAGGAAATAGGAAAATGGTACAGACTTTTTTTTTTCCCCCTTTTTCTTCCCTTAAAACCATGTCCTCCTCTTTGGCCATCTCCTTTTACATTTATGCCATGTCTTTATCCCATTGGCTTTTTGCCATCTCCTTTTCCCTTTATCAATAATTAATACAATACCCAATACCATAATACCTTGGCATTTTTACTACAAATTGTGTTACTTTTACAAATGCTAAAATTTTCAAAAAATCATTTTCTCAAAAAGAAATATTTTGTGAAGGAAAATGAAAAGTCTTTGGGAATATTTCCAAAAAAAATAAAAAATTTTAAATGGAAAAGTGTTGTTAGGGGGCCATTTCACATGAAAGTTGGAGATGGCCTAACAACTTTTGCATTGTGGGTACCAATATATGGCCCAAATATGCAAGGAGACCTCCAACCTATATGAAGTGTTTGGGTTGTAGACTATGGACTACATCACCAGCAAGATTCCCTGCCAGTAATTGATGGCCTCTAGGCACTTATCACGCAAAATGGACCGTAATAAGAAACCTCTTTTCATCCAAGAAGTGATAACTTTACAGGATCATAGGGCCAGTGAGAGCCAACATTGTGGTGAGTAGTAGGTCATTAGTGAATCATAACCGGTTCCACCATGGAAATCGGTGGCATGGCGTCATTTCATTGGTGGAGAGGTTTTAAGTTACAACCCGTATTTGCTGTGTACTAGGTCGGCCAGACAGGCAGAGGGTGTTATTTGGACAGCAGTAATAGCATTCATCCCAGACATTTGAATAATCATGGGTTACAGGCAGGTGAAATCCCATCCATAGAGTCACCAGTTATGGACTCCGTAACTGACTAGTGAGAACAAGTCAATTATAGGAAAAAGTCGAACCACATGAGCAGCAAGATTTTTTTTATAACCGACCTGTTCGAACCATGTTATGGGACAAAACTAGTTATTCATAACTATGTAATAAATATACATAGTTTCAATCCTAAACCCACTTTTTGATTTACACGCTCATTTTACTGACCCAATGCACAGAATGAATATGGGTTATAACATGTGACTTCTTTCCCAATGGGGTGATGCCATGTCACCTCTTTCTATAGAGGAACCAGTTTTGTCTCGTAATACGGCTCGAGCAGCCCAGTTACTAGAAAACAAAACTCGTGCTCCCTTTGGTGGCTCATTTTTTTCTGGTAACCAAGCTGGTCTTGCCGATTACGCAATCCAAAGGTCAGAGGTTATTGTGTGTAATTCATGATCTAATAGCCAATCTGGATGTCTAAATCCTCATTAATGTCCGGTATGGTATACCGTGCCACGGCCACTCCCCTTTGTACATTTGCACTTTCGTCAGTCACCTTTAATTGACATTAGGCCAGAACCCCATATGACCGACAGAGCATTTGAACTTTACACGTTTGCAGGAAGCCTGTTCACCTCATGGCTAAATATTTTTTCAAAATGACTTAAAATATGTGTTTTGGGGGTGGTGGGGGGTTAGTCATCAAATTTTGAAATAAATTAAATTAAGTCTACATTTGTCTATTTGGTTCCTAGCATTTAGCCAAAAAGGTGAAGGATGCTTAAACTTTTTTACTTTGATCTGCTGTTTTCTAACCAAATTTGACTAAACCGTTTTTAGTGAATGATCGCCACTTTGGCTAGAACAAAAAAATGAAAAAAAAAAAAAAAAACACGCTTGAAGGAAAAGGGCATGAGTAATGATTATGGGTCAGTCAAGTCAGCATTAGTGCAGCGGTTTTAAAGGACCGTTGCTTCTTGATACCTGGACCTTCTGCCAAGTTTGAAGCTTTCAAAGCTCTGAAACATTCTTCATATTATTGTAGCTTGAAAAGGTAAAGTACACTAAGAAGGATAAAGTACGTAGAAATCAATTCATTCTCACTTTGAGTCTTCACCCCTGCATTAAAATGACCTAGCCACCTCGTATATACGGCTCAACTAAAGGTGCATTCACACATAATGTTAAGTCAGTGTGAAGTGAAAATCTAGGTGGCATCTTAGGTGGCACCCAATGTGGAATGGGTGATTGTTAAATATTAAGTGAATGTTAACTTAACATAAAATCTTTGTGGTAAATAGGTTTAGGTCCTAAATGACTAGCTTGGTGTTAGGGGACTTAACTCCGGAGTCCTTAACACCAAGTGTGAATGCACTTTTAAAAGTTGCATGTTGAAGACCCACCCAGAGCTATTTCTTTTGTTTTCATTTTTGGTGACATAGCAAAGTGATCTTCATCCCAAAAGAGATTTAGCATTCATGGGGGACAAGTTTTGGGAAAACTTTCAAAACAGTAGAAAAACTGGCATAAAACTCACCAGGATTTTTCTTTTCTTTTTTTCATCGATTTCGAGAAGTAGGTGAATAGGCAATCATCACAAGAGGAATGAACCAAATTTGGCTAGAGGTCAGACAGGAAGATGTATGGAATTTTTTTAGAATCCTGCTTTGTGTTGGTGACCTTCAAGAATGTAATGTTTAAATATGGCTACTGGGAACTTTTTTCTGTCAAAATATGGTCACTTTGGCATTTTTTTTTCAAAACAATCCTTTGTATGCTTCACACTGGATTTTTTTTGTCAAAAAAAGTGTGAAATTTCAGCCCAAAGAAAAAAGAACAGTAGCACTAAAAACTAGAATTCAGTGATCCCCCCCCCAAAACAAATTTGTGAGGTCAAAGCACTGGAAAATGATGGAAATAAGAAGAAGAAATATATATTTTAGTCTAAATTGCACTAAAAAAACAGAAACGCCATGAAGAAAAATCGCCAGAAAAAGAAACATCGATACTAGAGATGTGTCCAAATCTGGCGAAATTCCTTCTGGGGCCTGATCAAATTTGGCGAAAATTTGCAATAGAATACCTATATTCCTTATTTTTTTAGAGGTCGAAATTTTACAACAATTGGTCGGGGGGGGGGGGGGGGGGGATCGTGCGGGAAAGGGGGGAGGGGGATTGGGTTTTTGCGGGGGGGGGCGGTGGT
>Ga0116231_10004044_pt1 | contig 29967 bp, 28 predicted proteins | sample S1TSphgellanicum_2_FD_89695 | JGI IMG/M metagenome (GOLD analysis project Ga0116231, IMG submission 89695) | Host-associated microbial communities from peat moss isolated from Minnesota, USA - S1T2_Fd - Sphagnum magellanicum MG | ecosystem: Host-associated > Plants > Peat moss > Unclassified... | reverse complement strand
TGCATTGTTGGGGCATTTGGGCCAATAAATTAGGTTTGATTTGGTAAATGATCACATGATTCGATAGTTGAAATGGGTGTGTTCAGTGTTCCATCTACAAGTGTTCAAAAATTATCGCTAATTTGTTGAAGCATACTCACATGTGACATTGAAAAGCTTGTCATGATTTATTTTGTTTATGCCAATTGGAATGAATGTTTCACCTATCGATGAATGTGGTTAGAATTCATTAAACATTACCCTACCATTTTATTTTTTTGCCATGAATTGTTATGCTTTGTTTTGGCAAGATGTTGGTCAAGTCTTGTAGAACCTTGGAGACAAATGGTGAAACATCTTTGATGCCAATTTTTCTATTGTATTTTAGTGATGTTTCTCACTTTCCTTGCCAATACAATGATAAAAAATGGAATGAATTTTCCTCAATATAGGACATAATATTGTTATTCTAGGATCCACACTCTTGATGTAAGATTGAAAAATGAAACATAAAACTTAATTAAGCTCAATATGAAAAATTGGGTTTCATAAAACAAAAGTGGAATTATAACCCAAGGAGCCAATTTCTAACACAAGATTGCATGTCTTAATAAAGAATTGAACATCCTGAATCATGGATCCAAATTTGTAAAAACTAACGAATAGTAAATGTTCCTACAAAATCAAGGAGTCATATTCTCAATTGAAAAATATTTAATTCGTTCCCTTCCAAAATTCCTTATATTTTGGAAAATTATAAGGTATTGTACTAAGACTTATTAAGGATTCTAAATTCTTGAAACCGCACCTTAGTTCCTAAAAAGGTTAGTGGTTTGACACCTCTTGTGACAAAAATTACGAAGGTGCACTAATTGATCTTGACCATGTGTCTGTAAGAAATTCATTGAGAATGATATTGAAAGGAAAACTATGACCATATGAACTAGACTTATTCATGTGCATCATGATTAAGGACTAAAAGACGATAATGGAAAATTGATTCTTGAAAACCATAAATCTTGAAACAAAACACACAAATGAATGGAAGTAAATAACATAAACATGTAGACAACAAAATGTATTCAAAAATATGTTTCACATGTTTGAAAATGAAATGTTGGGTGTTTCCATTGGGAGTGATTGTACCATATTGGCTTCTATTTTCATGCCCATAATTCCTTGAACATGCTTGGAATCTAGTTTTAAACCCCAAGTTGCACACCAATTTGTAGTAAAGATGGCATCACAAAAAGGAACAACATAGCGAGAAAAAGTTGTGTGTATTTTTTTATAAATCAAGGGTGATAGGTATGTTCAAAAGAGGTTGTCAATAAATTATTGCAACTAAATCAAAATCCATAAAGATGACATGTGGGGTAGTTACAACATAGGGTGGCTCATTTTTTCTTCACATTTTGTTTTTTACATATTGTATTTTATTCAAATGCCATAAACATATGGTGAAATCATCAATGCAACAAAAACATTTAGAAATTAAAAATGCCAATTTGAATAAGAACATGGACATAATGATGAAATTCAAAAACTATCTACCAAACATATAGTCGTGAACTTTGATTAAATTATTATAATGGTAGTAATTAATTTTGATTACTGTAAAAATATGAATAATTAATGTGAATATTTTGTATTTCTGATAAATGTTAAGCATAAATAAGTAATTTTTAAGTTATAAATACAATTTAAAAAAATTACATTCATTATTCTAATTATACTATAATTATTACAAAAATTAGAACCCAATTTATTATAATTTATAACATATAAATAGCTTAAATATTATATAACTATTTATGATAATAATATTAAATAAATAGATAGATACTCTAAATAAATTTTTATATAATAAATAATTTGATTTAAATGATTTTTATTATAATTATTTTATTACTATGCAAAAATATGAAAAATATGATAAAATTAATGTAGTAGTAATAATTATTCACTTTCAATTAAATATTATAGGTTTTACATACAATAATTTACTATAATTGAACTATTTTAATTACAATAAATAAATAAATAATTCACATTATAGTAAAATTACCTTAAGAATTGTAAATTTTAATTGAAATTATAAATTATAAATATTATTATTAAGTGAAATTACATATTATATAAAATTTAAATAAAATTTTAACATTGTAAAAAAAATTAGGGTAAAATTTTTATATTGGAAGAATAATTATTTACTGAAATTAATTAATTATAAATAATAGATATATTAATTTGAGAGTAATGATGATAATTACATTAATTATTGGAATTACATTATGATTAGTGTAAAAACTTGAAATATGGATTTTAATTATAAAATTAAAGTTTTAAATTATTTGATTATTTAGTTAAAAAATTGGTAACTAATTTAATTACAATAATTGTACGATAATTATTGTACTTGTTTTTTATACATCCATGGATGTTTGATGTATTGTCACTTTTACATATACCCTAATATGAGGCTAATATATAATAATATTTTTTCAACCATACCTAATTAATCCAAGAGAATAATACATATATATGCCATTATGAATGTGGAGTACATAATGTATACATAAGGCTTATTATACATAATTGTTAGTCACCATAACATAAAATACACGACTTACTCTATACAAAATTAGTAACATACATAAGTTAATGTATAAAGAAGTATAAGATAACATTTTTTGGTCACTTTTGCAACTAATGGGCCATATAAAGGTCTTTTAAAATGAAAATAATGTGAAAAATCATCACATTGGAAGAATGAAAAACCTATAAATTGTTGCAACATAGTCATAAATGTGACCAAAAAATGTGATGTGATATTTAGTCGCAAATGTAACCAGTGTTAGTTGTCAACAACATTAGTCGCATGTAGTCACAAATCATTTGATTACATTTTAGCCTTTTTCTACTTGTGACAATATTTTTAATGATGAAAAGGTCCTTATTTTTCTTGAGCATTAAGCTATCCTTGTCCATATATATTTTCTCATGCACTGAAATGTAGAAAAAACTAGTTTTATTGTATTTGTTCTAAATGCCAATTTTTTTTTAATATGGAGTTGGGTGAAAGGTCACATCCTGATGGGAATAATGCTTTCTTGGAAGTTGAATAATTTTTGCCCACCATCTAAGTAAAGAGAAATCAAACTTCAACATATCCCCACCCTTCACCACCTCTTAGTAATGGTTATTTTGTTTGAGATTTTTTCAACCTTGATGCAACATTTATTTGGTTTTCATTCTCACCATTGCCTTGACCTTGGATTCCTTGCAAACTATTGATGTAACTTTGAGATTCACACCTTTATAACCCAACACATGAACTTTAAACCCTACTTGGAAATTATAATGGAATTTATTCCCTGCATCCATGATTGTAGTTACAAACCAAACAAAATATAAAATTGTTCTTGCATGTTTATCAACCAATTTTTGATATGATATTTCAACCATAGTCATAGAACCAACCATTTGCCTAACCCTCTTCTCCTTGCTTTCTTTGCATTTGTGTTCTCGAATTTTGTTCACTACCTCTTTGTCCATGGTTTTTTTAATAAAATATGCAAGTATTCTTCCAAGGTTACATGTATGGTTGTAATCAACTAACAATTCTACTCCCCTTGTTTCCTTGTGGGCAAATATGGCAATGATAACAAGTTTGCAAAACACAATGACTCTAAAATTTGATTTACAAAAAATTGTACTTCATCCTTTAATTCACAAGTAGGCCAATTTAGATTTTCTATTGGGTCATTGGCATCTTGTGCTAACCTTGCTCCTTCGATGGTAGGAGTGCTCCTTGTCATTTCCACATAATATCTTAGTTTTTGTGGAGTTTGTTTGTCAACATTATCCATTATTTTTGTGCCTTCATTATGGTTAATATGTTCAACACCTCTGTGGTAGTTCCATGTTCCGTCGATTACAATTCTTTTAGTTACTAAAATTGAATTATAATTGTTTAAACATTTATAATGTTGTTAGTTTTTGTTTTGTATATTTTGTTGGGTTTTTTCTTGTCATCCATAGCCTTAGGATTAAGTGGCCAAATTCATATAACTTTAAACCTAGATCTAATGTTTTATTTAGTCAAAGATTATTCCAAAGCCTTGTCTACCCAACCAACAAGTGTAATTTTATATAATTCACTACAATTGTTTTTAACCATAGTGATTTTTTTTTTCTTTCTAAAGGTTGTCTTGAAAGGTTTGAAACAACTCACAAGGTTAAGTGTGTGGGTTGATATGATCACCTTGCCTCCACACAACTCTAACCTTTGCACTCGTTGTAATTAACATGACATGACATACATGGCATTCCATGTCATCATACACAATGAATGAAATATATGTAACTTAATGTAATTGATTTTCAATTAGAGCGTCAAAATGCATAGTTCATTACCACATTTTTTCATGGGCAAATGAACATTTTGCACATGACACATTTGTCAAATTTCAATCATCCAACATGGATGAAAATAGTTCAACTACATGGAATTTTTTCCCAACTAATGTAGTTGTAATGCATATATTGTTTTGCAACAAAAAGTTTGGTTATTGGGTCCAAAGTAGTTATATGATAGTTCATTTAGTTACTACAATGCAATTGTTGAAAATGATGTAAGTATTTTTTTGTGATTATTTTACTAATGTATTGGAATGGTGGCAATATTGCAATTGACATCATTAGTAATGTCACGAGTTTATAACTATGTTATGAGTTTTGTTTAATGATTTTATTTAATTAAATGAAAATATAATTAATGACTATTAGGGATGCTAATGGTACCATACTACAATTGCCAACAATTATGCAATTGTTAATATAAATATTGGAATTCATTACATGGTATTAATTTACAACTAATGCAATGGATGGAATGTTACCTTGTCACTAACAAACATGGTGGTGGAACATGCTTGCAATTATGTTATAAACATATGATCCCATATTGTTGTAACTAACATATATTACATTAAATAATTATCTTGTAAATAATACTATCATTAATGTTACATTCTATAATTAACATAACATATCAAAGTACCATCTTAGCACCCAAAGGTGTTGTGTCATGTTCATTTCATGAAAATTGTTGACATTGCTCCCATTTAGTGCATATAGAGCATACACCCACTTATTTTCCCATCATTTTTTAATGTTTCACTACCACGAGAAATTGTGACTAATTAGAATTGACAAAAAAATGGAACTAAACTTGTATTAATCAATAGGTAGGATTCAATTTGCACATGTTTTTATGTGTAAGCAATATTAAACTAACGCATGTAGTATGCAACTATGTTGGACAATTCTAACTTCATCTATGCACTTTGCAATTTGTAATGTTAGTATTTGTATGCAACAACAAAATGACAATAAGTGGCCAGTAAAGGGTTACTCATCAACTTCAAGTCAAACAACTTCTTAAGGGCCATGTTTACCAATGAAAATCATTATTTCTCCTCCCTCTACATAAGTTTTACACCTTTGGCTCTTAGCCATTTCCTAAGAAACTCCATTAGAAAAAAATCAATTATTAAAAAAATGCATACTAGTTTAATAAACATTTTAACCAAATGAACTAGAAGTTTGAGCTTTAATTGATTACATTTGTGTCCAATTATGGAAATCATGGAGGTGGCAACTTTACCTCCAAGCGTTAACATTATTTTTATGTTTTCTATTTTTTTCTCATAAGCCTTTTGTTATGTTATTGCACACAAACATTGTTAATTTCACCTTAGTGAAGGAGAAGAAGCCAAAATAGCCTTATTATTATTGTTTTTAACAAATTGTTACTAATATATAATAGTTGTAAGAAGAGAATTAAACGATAACAAAATCTATAATAAGAAGTATAAAACAATAATGATAGATATTTTGATCATTTTTGGGGCTTTGACTTGTTTTGTCAAGAATGTTCATGCATATATTATAATGATATAGTTGGTGAAAATGAAATATTTCACCCAAGACTTTGATGCCTTGAGGGTTGTTAACTTTTTTCCACAAGGAAATAGGAACAAACTGAAGCACAAAACAAAGTTGAAATCCAAAGAATTAGATCAGGGGGGTGTGTTATTCAACATCTATTTCATTCAAAAAAACTTTTTAAAAAAAGGATGCAATGAAAACTTTTAATGTCCAAGCTTCTAAACTTGTAATGTTACAATTTCAAACTTTAAGATTCAACATACATGGAAGGTTTAAGGACTTTTCATTTAGATGGATGTTGTAAAGGTTTTAAATAAAGGTTTTGAAACAATTGTAAATGGATGAATCTTCAAGATGATGTTTAACCTACAATTGTTTGATAATTCAATGAAAAAATCGATACTTAGTCATAAACTAGTTGATTTTTAATTGTAACATAATTCTAATATAGTTACACATGGGATTATCGTAAATGCCACATAAATGATGTGGCTCAATGTTCATGTTAATTGGTAGTGGCCATTGTATATGTGTTAATGTGGGGAATGGTCATGGAATGACCATGCCTAAATAACTTATTAACAATGCCACCCACACTCCAAGGCCTAAACCTTGTAGGTGCTAGAAAATTATTAGTAAAGGAATCAAGTCTTATGGGTGAAATAATTTGAAAAGGAGTATAAGATAATTGAAGTAGAATAGGGGTGTGCATCCTAAATTATGTACTTGAACCTTTTAAATTCCATTGAACCATCAAGATATTATGTAAATGGTCAAAGGTGGGATCTAATTGAATCGTAGATGTAAATTATAATTAACATCTAGTCATGTTTTTATTGGATCAAGTAGCCATATTAAGGTGGTATGGGCCAAAAAATCTAGTCAAATATTAAAGCTAATTTTTAATTACAACATAATCTTGCTGAAATTGTAAGACAATTACACATGAGTTCAATGTAATGACCATTCATATGGGATGGCAACAACCATTCAAAATGACAATTTCCACATTGGATATGTCCATGTGAAGAATAATCAAATAATCCACATCATTGCACCTAGATACATGAGTTGCATATTACAACTATATAATAGTTAAAGTCAATGTATGTTGACCAAAGTCGTACAATCAACAAAAATACATTAAAAATATTCCATACCATTGTAAGTTTTCTAGAACTCATGCGCAATTAGTCATTTTCTTTCCAACATGAAATTTGATATTAAAAAATAGCCATACTTGTCACACAAAGTTGCAATATAGTTGATATGGACACATTGCTACATATTAGTGTGGTCTTCATAGACATGTTATTATCATAGTTGCCCCCATTTGCATTTATAACATAATTTACAATTAACCATTCCTTGGATTTATATGATGCAATAAACATGGTGTGAACTTTGTTTAATTAAAAACACGAAGACCTAATTGTTTACTTGCTTGGATCCTATCTGGCTTGAATTCCAAATATGGTCTATATTGTAATTGTGTTGAGTGTAAAATGCTTCTAAGTTTTAATAGAATGAGTTACATGATTGGTTATTCAAGCCTTGTGCCTTGTAACGTCCAACCCCTTTGCAATATGAATTGTTAGCTTTAAATGTCTACATTTAAACTAATACCACAAAAGAAAAAAAGTTATTTTGATTGAAACAATGTAGGTAAAGTCTAAATAGGTTTTGTAACCTTTGATTTGATCTAATACAATGATATAAACACATTTATGCATACTTAGAATATAAGCAATGACAACCACGTCCTTTCCATTTGTCATGACACCTCGTGGGCCAACTTTCCTAAATTTAGTTTTACCATTCTAAATGATGAGAACTAATGTTAATGGTATGTTCCAATGCATGCTAACCTCCCTCAAGGATGTTATCCACAATTTTTTTGTGTTGTCAACATAATGGCCTAAAATGCAAGGTGTTTATGATCTTTGTCCCCTAGAAATTAACACCAAATGCCAATGATATATGACTAAGAAGAATAAATGGAACTATTTTTTAACATGTCAAAAATTGTTTCATAAATGATATTGACATGCTTTTGCCAATGATTTTCCAACCTAATGTTGTCAATCCCATATTGAAACAACCAGCTCACATTTACATTTTCAAAGGTATGAATCTCAACATCAATTATTTTCATTATATTTTTTATTGTGTCAAAACAATGCACTATCAATTCCATCCTTGTCTGGTTTACAAAGTAGTGATGTGATTGTAACCTTTGAATTCAAGTAGACCTCATAGAAAAAAACCATTTGTTATTTCTCAAGGCACCAAAGAATAATCCACCATTTATAGAAGTGAATGATTAATGTTTTGGAAACATCATGTGTAGTCTTTTCTGCTTCAATTTTACCTAGTCTATCTTGCATGCAATTTAAAAAGAGGATAGGAATAGTAATGACATTTAGACATGTATAATTTCAATATTACACTTGCATTTATGAAATAATAGCCAATCATTGTTTAATTTGTTTTATATATATTCTTATCACTTTGTTTGCATTTTCAAAAATTTCAAAAGGTTGGTGCACAACTTGTGAAATTTATAAACTGTTTTTATTAATGAAATCAAAATGAAACATGCAAAAATGTTTAGTCCAACACAAAGGCCTTAGATACAATAATGTACTTATATTTTCTACAAATGTTTATTAATTTAATGGAAAGCAATTTCATTTTTGTGAACTTTAATTTCACAAGAAAAAATACATGAATTTTTTCTTCACAACAAAAACTTTTAAGAAAATATTGCTTCATAAAAACATATGACAATTATTTCATTGTGAAACTTACAACAAAAAGAAAAAAATAACATTATGTATAAAAAATTTAATATTGGATTCAAAACTTCATAGGGGATCTTTGAAAGTGGGGGCTTTGATAAAGAGGTATGGTTTTGTTTTATTTATTTTCATAAAAGGAATGCAATTTTTTTGTTGTGCTGATGATGGCTTGGGTTGTTGGCAGGATATTAACAAACTCTTATCCATGTTTTCATACCTTAAACATATCTTCCATGTTGTTTCTAGAAATGTTCATTGTTGCATTGGCTTACACATTATTCAAGATCATTTTTTTTGGAACTATCTTATTGGATCAAACACATTGTACATTCTTTGTTCTTTAAATAAGTATGGTTATTTTTATGTCAATATGGCCTACTACTTCTCGAAAACAAATTACTTTTGTTAAAAATGTTGACTACATGATCTCTCATTTCCTTACCAAGACATTGTTCAAAACATCATGTTTGCAATCATTGAAACCACTACTAAAATATTGTATGTTGAATTAGTATCATTTAAAAATTCTTTAAAAAATCCTAATTACATTCATTTCAATGCAATTGAATGAACTATTCTTTACTTTAAGGTAATTGTTCACTATTGACTTATTTGTTCCCTTTAGAAAAAATCCTTTAAATTATGCTAATGTTAATTATGTGGTTGATACCCAAGAGCACGTTTCATTATAAAGGTTGAATAATTGTTTTGATCAACAATCGTCCAATTACATTTAAAAACTATAAACAAATATGCATAGTTGGTAGCACCACTAATTTGAGTATGTTGGTAGTCACATTATTATTAAGTCCAAGTCATAGAAGCTATGCCACCTTCTATGTGACATTGGATTTTCTTAATACACTTTCACCTTTTCTATACATGACAACTATTTGGTTGGTCATTAATTCACAATTCCATAAGCAATCAAAACACATTGATGAACTTAGTTGCATTATTTGGGAGTTTCAACGAAATTAAAAAAAAATCATTGAATATGTTTCAAACAATGCATGGCTAGATTTGTCACATATATGCCAACCTTCACAAACTTGAGAAATTCCAACACTTTCATTCAATGTTACATGTTCTTCTTGATGCCCAATGTTCATGGGAGATTACCTTCAATTCACATGCTTGTCATTTGGTGTTAATTACTCATTATTTTGAACTAATTGAATTAGGGATATTTACAATTGTCATAATGTCATACTTTTTGCATCATTGTGATTGAAATGTGTCTTATGTCAATTTTTTAAAATTTTTTATGAAAAGTGACTCATTCATACAATTTTTATATCATTTAGTGTGATACAAAAGTGGAATCATTAGAAATTAAACAAATATACATAAAATGAGAGACTTCTAAATATAGACAAGTTGTAGTGCCATAGTCCTTAAAACAATAGGGAGTGGATTCACTATAATTATGGTTTGTAATGAAATTACATCATTTTTTCTTTGAAAATCATCAATGTGATTCACAATTCAAAATGAAATCTTCTAAACCATTTCAGTATCACATGAAAATTTTATGACCTTTTTACGACACAAAAAATTAACAAAAATCACAAAGTCCTTCATTTCATGATTCTATGAAATTAAGAAAATTTTATTCACAATAATTGCAACCTAAATTATACTATAAGGTTATCATTCAATGTTTTCTTGAAAAAGATTAATATTTTTACAAATCCATAACTTTGGCTTGTAATAAAAATACATTGTAAAAACTACTATTACACACTACACTAAGTGTTGGACTTTATCATTGAGTCATACAAAACGATCACTAGATTTCTTATGACAACTCAGCATATATTTTCCCCATGGTTTGAATTTTGATTCTACTTGCCTCACCTAATCTGGTTTAACCTCTCTCGTTATTTATTTCAATGTTATTCAATTTCTTTTTGTATTGTTGTTGCATTACATTACAATATTGGATGGAGTTGATGCTTTTCAGTCTTTTGGAGGTTGAAGATGTTGTTGAATCTTAATATGTATTGAAGTTTGTGCATAGTTAGTTGTTTGGAGGTTGGAGCTGTTGTTGTCGCAGCTAGCGTGTTGTAGTGATAGAGCATCAACAACAACACACAACACCATCTTTTGGAGCTGTCATCAAAATGCAAATAAACAATGCTCATTATTTATTCTTGTTATAGTTTTTTTGTGCATATTCCCAAATGAGTATTCCCAACATAAGGGACAGGAATACTGCCAAAAAAACAAAAAAAACAAAGTGTTTTGTTGTCCACACACCATCCTTTCTACATGGTGGGCTAGTGGGTTCCCTCTGGTTCCCTCTGACCCTAGACTGGTAGGGTGTGATGCAGTCCCACCAGAGATTTGGGTGGAACTCAGCCTTGGGTGAACCAGCACCCATGTGTCATAAACGCCTACTAGTGCTGTGGTTGAAAGGTTCACTTAAGCTCTCTTTGAGGACCTTGATAAGAAAACTATGCATGGTTACAAAGCCCATGAGCTTTGAGTTCTTAAATGTTCATTCACCAATCGTTCTACCCTAGGACACCACAATGGGTTCCCGATAAGGTAAGGGATCCATGCCATGGAATTCACATGTTTGAGCCCCATCGTGCATTGGGTCCCTTACCCCGGGTAAAGAATTTCTGAATTTTTAAAGTGGCAACCTAGGAAGTGCCCACATCAAGATGTGGCTACTTTTAATTATTTTTATTTCATAAAAATGGCAGAAAAAAATTCCCTCTATATCACAAGAAATTAGCCTAGTTACAAAATTTCACCACCAAAAAAAACAGGAAAAATAAATAAATTGTGTAACAGAGCTGATCTGCTTTTATTTTTATGCAAAGGTGTAGACCCAAAAATAAATAAATAAATAAATAAGTAAGTAATTGTAGATAGCCTGTTGTTGCATCTCTCTGACAACCCCAACAGAACTGGCATCTCTGGGAAAAGTGAGTGAGAAAAAGGCTCAGATAGATAAGTTAGAGAGCACTTGGTGGCTGAATGTCTGACAACATAGGGTCAGCATTGGAAATGCAGGTGATCAAAGTTTGCACATGGCCTCATGTTTGGAGCAACAACATGGACCCAACCAAACAACACTTTCAAGAGTATATATATCTATTAAAGTCACTCCCACCACCCATCGCAACAGTATTCCAATTGAAATTGTGCTTAATTACAGAGTTCTTACACAACCCTGGTTGAAATCATTCCAAATTAGCTTTGCAAAAGCAGGAGTCTTCTGAAAATTTAATAACATTTCCTGCTCCATTTGTGTGAAAATTGCATTTTTGTGCACATGTACAAAATGCCCATAATCCTCAAATTTAAACCATGTCACACTGTGGCCCCCTCCCCATTTACATGAAAAAGTATCTTTGGCTAAAACTCTGCTCTCTTTCTCTCTCTTTGTTTTAGGGCAACGGTTTTAGGGTTTTAGCAGAGCCATCGCTACTGCTGTCGATCCTGCTGCTGTGCCTCTCTGTCTCTCTGTCTCTCTCTGTCGCTCTCTGTCTCTCCGTCTCGCTCTCTTTTCTCTCCAGATCTCTTCTTGGTTTTTTTGTCACTTTCTGCATTTAGTTTTCGTTTTTTTTTTCCTTCGTGGCTGTGGTTTTTCTTTCCCTCACAGTTCGTTGAGCTGAGCTGACGGGGGTGGAGATGGAGGAGGAGGGAGCAGGAGGAGGAGTAGGACAGTATGCGCATGATGTGCAGCCCGTGAGTAGGGGTTTAGATGCCGTTAAGCTGTTTGTAGGTCAGTTGCCGAGGCAGCTTACGGAGCAGCAGCTGGCCGCCGTGTTCTCTGAAGCCGGGACTGTGTATGAAATCAATATTATCAAGGACAAGGTCACCAAGCAGTCTCGAGGTAAGAGCATGAAATTCACTTGCTCTCTTTGTTTGTGTTTCTTCCTCTTCTTGTTCATGCTGAATGAACGGTTGGGTAGAGAAGCACTCAAGCAGTTTTTTGTTTTTGCTTTTTCTTTGTTTTTGGGGTTGTAGAAATGGAAGTGGAACCTTAATGCCAGAACAATGGCATTCTGTGTTCTAGTTCATTTTTCTAGGGTTAGGAATAAAGCACACCTCAAGGGCTTTGCATGGTGTTGACATGAAGGTTTCATATCCGAATGCTTTTAGAAGTATTGTGGTCCTACTTGCTCACTATAGAAGAGTGTTGCAGAAAATCTGTTGGGTGCTGTGGAGGTGGATGTTCTCTCTCTCTCTCTCTCTCTCTCTCTCTCTCTCTCCCCTGTGTAGATTGATGTCAACCAGTTCCTGATTTCAACTTCTTCTTTCCTTGCAGGTTGCTGTTTCTTAACATACACCACAAGGCAGGAAGCTGACAATGCCATTGAAATTTTTCATAACAAGCGTACTCTTCCCCCAGTACTGTTCTGTCCCTCTGATACTGTAGCTCTCTAAAGAAGGATTTAAATTCTATTTTTCTTTTCTTTTCTTTTCCTGTTTTGTTTTGTTTTTGGGGGGGTCTGTAGTGGAGTACTTTGTATCTTCAACAAGCTGTCAAAATAAGACATCAGTTCTAATGCCGGTTGTTGTAGGATAATCATGTGCTGCTCATTCTGCAAGCAGATTCCTCAGAGTTCATAAACTCAGGCTAGGATTGGAAAGCCACTTTGGAGTTGTCAGTTTAACCCACCAATTTCTACGTTCTCATAAATTGTTAAGAGTATAATATCAGAAGAACTGACTACAAGTCCCAGATTTGTCGGAACATGCTTCAGCCTCCAAGTGATTGATCTGGTATAATGGTGGATGAGGTCTGGTGTTTCAATCTGGTCCTATGTCAATCATTTTAGTTTTAGACTTGTGGATATATAAAGGTGGGTTTCTCCTTTCTTGTTTTGTCTTTTTGTACCGCACAGTCTTCTTATTTGTTTTGCACTTCCCATTTGCATCTTAGGTGGCAAGTCCTTTGCAAGTGAAATATGCTGATGGGGAGATGGAGCGATTGGGTGAGCCATCTGCAACACACATTTGTAGCAAGTTGGCTGGTTTGCCAACTTGCCTAGTAGCTATCGAGAGCTTTCAGGCTTCAATTTGTGCCACCATTCAGGGTTGGTACATTAGGTCCTGTGCAAATTTCTCTTGTTACTGAGCTGTGAATGGTGGGTGGTGGCAGAGCACAAACTTTTTATTGGCATGCTACCAAGGGGAGCAACAAAAGCAGATGTCATGTATGTGTTTGCACCCTATGGAAACATCAAGGAGCTATCTGTGATCAAAGGCTCCCAGCCGACTAGTAAAGGTAGCTTCAATGTCTGTTCTTTTTGTTTCATCTTTTTAGTATTGATAACCAGTGATTGAGGTTTTTGAGCTGCAAATTGTCCGTGTCAGGGTTTGTACTATATTGCAGGATCACTGCAGTATCACAGCCCCAGTATGTGCTGACATTTCTTGCCAAGAAACACATGAACTATTTGTGATGTCTCAGAGCACAGAAGCTTTGGCCTTTTAGTCTAGTATCTGATGAGAAGAGATACCTTGAGTTAGTGTTGGCATTGAATTGTGCTGCCAAGGAATGATGCTAACTTTGGAACATGTTGTAATAGGTTGCGCCTTTCTCAAGTATGATACCAAAGAACAGGCAATGTGTGCCATTGAGGCCCTCAATGGAGTGTATAGGATGGAGGTTTGTTGGCTACATCTGCTTACACATGGGTGTTTGGTGAATGGGAATGTAGTAATGCATTTGAGCATGGAACTTGGGGATTCCCACTTGTGAGGGTTAGGTTGATGTTTGTGATGCAGAAGTGCACAAGCTGTATGTGCACTGTTGAACTGTGCAAATTGGTAGGAGTATGCATAATGACCAGAAAGCAGTGTTTGAAGTGGTCTGGAAGTTGAGGGTAGAGAAATTTCAGCACTCTCAAATGTGGGAGTCCTGCAGCAGAGTGTTTCAATCATCCAAATATTTGTTAGGGTTCACAGTGGCATGTTATGAAGCGTGCTATTCTCACAAGATTCATGAATTTATTGGCTCTTGGCAGGGTTCACCATCAGCTCTGGTGGTAAAATGGGCGGATACTGAAAAAGAAAGGCAAGCCCGTAAAGTACAGAAAGACCAGGGTGTCTCAGCAGTTCCTGTTCCTGGACAGCAGCAGCCTTCATTGTTTGGTGCAGTACCAATGGGCTATGCATCAGCCCCTCCCTACAATGGTTACACCTACCAGGTCATTCACCACCATTGATCTTCTGCTTCATGTGCAAAGTCATGCTAGCAGTCTGCATCACAAGGTTATTGCTGGAACTTTCTAGTATTATAACCTGTTGGTGCTTAGTTGGCCTGAGTTTGTTGCGCCTTTGTACTATCACAAATCCACTAGGATCACTTGTTTTGAGGCATATCTCTTGGTTTCTGTTCCTGGTTGTAGTCAGGGGTTGTTGATCTGCTGCAATTGAACAGTGTGCTTAGCAGGCTTTATGACTCTACCCCAGACTGATGGCATGGATGCTAAATCCAACAAGCATTGATAGAGTAATCTAAGATCCACAATTGGAAAGCTGATTGTTTAGAATAGAGCTGTTCCTGTTGCTCAGATGTTAAACTTGGACATGGCAATCTGTATGATTGTAACAGCCAATGAGCAACTATGGAGGAGTCATGGCATATTCAGCACAACCAGGGATGGTTGGTTTACCTGCAACTCTCCCTGGGGCAGGGCCAGATCTAATGACCTATGCACCTATGCAAACCACCGCATATGCATTTGGGGGAGGGCAGTATGGTGGAATGGCTTATCCAGGCCCAATGATGGGCCCACATCCCACACCCTATCCTGCACCTGTCTCACCAGTGGCCATGAATCCAGGTGCAGCAGTGGCAGCAGCTGTCAGGACCAGTGTAGGTCCCCAGACAGAAGGTACACAACCCTTCTGTCTCTGTACTTATCGGTGCTCGTGGGCCTGGATGTTTTCCAATTAGTTCTGGTAATGGAGGCCCGCTTAATGGTATTACGTGTGGGCTCTATCTTTGTTGAATTTACAGGGCCAGCAGGAGCTAACCTCTTCATTTACCATATACCACCTGAGTTCGGTGATCAGGAGCTGTCTTCTGCATTTTCACCATTTGGTAATGTCATCAGTGCCAAGGTGTTTGTGGACAAGACTACAGGTGCCAGCAAGTGCTTTGGTATTCATCCCACCTCAAACCCTAAAGCTCTTTGTTCCCCCATCCATTCATGTGATTGTTTGGTGTCTTTGTGCAGTGCTGATCAACAAGTGCCTCAATGGTGCAGGGTTTGTAAGTTATGATTCTCCAGAAGCAGCACAAGCTGCCATCAATGTTATGAACGGGTTTCAACTGAGTGGGAAAAGGTTGAAGGTGCAGCTGAAGCGTGATACGAAGCAAAGCAAGCCCTATTAAAGCTGTCAGTGGTTGGCTGCTGTATTCTAAGAAGGCCACCCAGTTAGATGGTAGATGGACTGGCATTCCTAATCAAACTGCTGAGTTCATCACCAGCACCAGACATGTATGCAGGTGGGAAGGCAGCTGCTCTTGCTTCCCAGCAAGCTTGTTTGCTTGTATGGTGCTTTTGTGAAACCTGTTTGAATTTCACTTTGCTCTTTTGACTGTCTATCATCCTCTTCTTTAGCTTCCACAAAGAGTGTTTGGTGGTACAAGCATTATGGTTCTTCATAATAGTGAAAGTTGCAACGATGTATCCTTAGTCAGAAGCTAAAGAGTCAATTTTGCTACTGGACTTGTCCGAGCCCTGTGTAGCAGAATGTCACATAGTAGTTTGCAGTTGTTGCTTCTTGTAGGTTTGATGCCTGCTTGAAGAATCTCATTGTTCAGTTGTTGGAATAACAGTGTTCTTTTTTTTCCCCTGTGGGAACATTTCCTTGAGGATCAAGGAATAGGGATTGTGCATTGCTTGAAAAATGGAATAGTTTTGGTGCCCTTGTTCTGTGCCACTGAGATTGTGTTGGAGGTTTTGTGTAGTGTTGTTTGAATGGATGTTGGGTTAGGTGGTGTGGTGTTCCTGTCAGCATTGACTCTGGTAACCCTTTCAAGTTCTAGTGAATCTTCTTTTTTCACAGTGGCGTCACCAACCGTCTGATGGGCTTTGCTTCAGTAGAGGTGATCTGGTCCCAATGTCATGTGGGAGGTGTGTACACTGTGCTGTTGTAGCAAAGGCCTTGTGATGTGTGTTTGTTGCTATACCAGCACAAGTGTGACAGGGGTTTGTCAGCTGTAATGATGATGTCACGTATCGTTCCGTTTTGTCCCTCTGTTGAGGAGACTCGTGTGTGGTGGCCGTTCGGATGTTGCCATTTTCTGCCAGGTACTGTGTGCTTTGTACCTGCAGTGCAGTCTCTGTCCCTGTCCCCTTTTTAATCGTCTTTATTTTGTGCATAATGTGTTGTTTTAATTGTACACATGTGAATAGGTTGTCTACAGCTCTGTACAAACCTGTCTTTGTCTGACCAGACTGTGTTCAGATGGGACCAATCTCTCTGGTCTTTCTTTTAAGCGAAATTCAGAACTTGACTTCTCCTATTGGAGTCTGGCACAATGTCAGCTGGATGCTTAGTGTGCTGCAGGTGCTTACTGGGATCTATGGTGCTTTTGTTTGTAGGAGTGAGAAGGATACGCACCTTGTTGAAGGATTGAATCAGTTGCCCAGTTCATGATGTTCTTGTAATTGCAGCAAGGGAAGTTTGCTGGTAATTGTCCCTGAACTCCACATGGTGAAATGGCACAAAGCTGTGTTATTGTCCCACGCATGTTTTATATATTGTTGTAAACTAATTGTTTTCATTAAGGAGCTATTGCTGCGGTGGCTGGTTCAGATCCACTTTTCACAAATCAAACAATCAGGATGGAATGAGGTCTTTTATTCCAGCATGTACAAGCTTCATATTACAGTGATCTGTGTTTTGTCTTTCTTTTCTCAAATTCTTGCTTTAAAGAAGGATTTTTATCTTGTTCTGGCTTTCTTCATTGTGAGGATGGAGATTTCTTGATTCTCATGAGAGATGATGTTATGCCTGCAGTGGACAGAATCACCCAGAAGACCAAGCTGGAACTTGTGGAAATCCATGCTGAGCATCTTGTGTGTGAGAGATGGATTGGTGATGAGATGAGCAATGAATGAGATGATCATCATTTGTGGTAATGCTCTTTCAAAAGCAATTTGAGGTAAGTGAGATTGTTTTCACTTGACATATGCCAGACGTGTCATGAACACCCCATGAAGTCTTCCATGATGATCAGGGAGGAGTTGCTGTAGTGTGTAGCAGTTGCACGTTTAATTGAATTATTAATTTGGATCTGTTATCAGACATGGAATTGTTTGAGCTATATGAATTATTGGTGCCTGGTCTGAGAGCATTGTTGCTGTTCACATTCTCAGCTCTTCAAGTATGAGGATATGGTTTGGGTGTCCTCGAGCTACTCTTTCTTGGATGAGAATCAACCTTATTTGTCAGAAATTTTCAAATCCTCAACTTCCTCTTTTTGCATACTTAGTAGCATTGGTATGAATAGGTCTGTAATATGAGTGAGACCTCTCAGTCCTGATCTTGGTCTGGATATACTAATGTGCAATTCCTGCCTTGCCACAGGGAAATTTGTGAGGATTTCTTTTGCTCTAGTCAAAGTATCTGGACAGGGAAGACATAAAAGATGATGCAATGGCAACTACAACATAACTCCACAGATACCCAAGGCAGAGTTTCTTAGTGTTTAGTGTTCTCTGGTTTTTTGCACATGGTGAAATTTTCTGTGGAAAAATAGGTGTAAAGAAGAGCTGGACCATTCACAAAGCATATTTGCCTTTGATGATTTGTGGCTTTTAATGAGTGATATTATTGACTTGCTATATCTCTTAGTTGCTAGCCAAGATCATGACACATGGTGTCTGTTGCCTCTAAAAATATGACAGAAACTCAGGATACAGATTTTTGTATAATTCTTTGGCAAAAATCTTGTGTGGATTGTTGTATACTATCTGTACCAGGTAATGAGCATCAGGAGGACATGGCTGATTGTTGAGTGGCTGCAAGCTGGGTTTGACTAATGCCTTCCATTCGGTAATTGGCACTGAGGAGAGATTCTGCAACATCATTAGGAACTTTGTATCCTAGAATGATCTTTGAGATTCTATTCCGGTTGGAGTCTCTCATGAGTGACGATTACATTTGGATCACATAACTAAAGATTAGAGCCCGCGATGGTATTACCACAGTCAGGATCCCTCTGACAAAACCAAATGAGAGAATGGGCTAGGTGTGATTATCAAGGTTTAGGGTTTAGGGTTTAGGGTTTTAGGGTTTCCGTGCTTCTTCAGTGGGTGTTGGTTTTCAATAAGAAAGTGAGCAATGGGAAGCTCTCGTCGATGCTGATGCTCCCATTTGTCATTTCCTTGATGGGCACTCTTGTGGGTGCTACATCACAAAAAAACAAACAACCAATGAACTTTGGATGTCATGTTTGTAGATGCATGTCAAATGTGATCTAGAACACAAATGCATGATGGAGGTGAAAGGCCAAGCTCAAAACTTGAACTTGCACTTAGAAGAATAAACACATTAAAGCTAATTACTTTTGTTGGCGTTTTCTCACATGCATTAAAAGAAAATTAGAACAATTATCATTGAGAATTATATTTTACTTGCAAAAAAAATTTGCTACAAAATGGCCTAATTATATTCAACAAATTGCATGTGACAATAGTTGTAAGTGTGAATGAAATCAACAATCAACTAATATTTCATCATTCATACAGTAATGTATGCCATTTGTATTTTGCCATACAAATCAATAACTTACATAATGACATGTGAATTGAAAAATGCTTGGGAATTTTCGTTTTTAATAAAATAGTGCATTGTCATTGTCTATTTTAAATGGTTTTAGATTATTAGATATAAAATAATAGAAATGTATCATGCATCATTTTTAAACTTTAGAACAAAATAAATTAAAATCAATATTTAGATAATTAGGTAGGTAAGATTAAATAGGTAAGTAGATTAGGGAAATACATAAATTATGAGGATGGTAGGTAAATATTTTTAATTGATTTTAGGTTTAATTTGTAGGGTTAAACTTTTTTGATTGGCTCAACCCAAATGACATGTATTTTTTATGTGAAAATGTATAATAAAACCTTTTCATTATATAGTTTTCAAAATGGAAATGGAAAACAAAACATATGAATAAAATTTGAAGTTGCTTAGTTGCAAATTAGGTTGCATTTAAAAAGTTTTTTTCATATATATATATATATATATATATATATAAGTAACTAACTACTTAATTAGCCAACTAATCACTAATTACTATTTACATAATGATCAACCATCTAATTTATTTAATTTTAATTTATTTTGAAAAATAATTAAATAATGATTAAATCATTAATATCTATGTAATAATTAACTAACATATTAGTTATAAAATATTAATTAATAGTTCACAAATAAACAAATGAATGGTTCATATTTTTATTAATTAACCAATTTATTAATTATAGTTATGTAAATAACAATTAATTAACTTACTAATTAATTAGTTTAAAATTATTGATGAACAAGTCATAAATAAATAAATAACTATAAGATTAACTCATTAATAATTAGGAACTAAATAACAATTAACTAATTAGCTAATTATAAATGATTAATTAATAATTCATATAAGATGTGTGTGTGTGTGTGTGTGTGTGTAGACATTTTAATCATTATCAAATATTAATTACTAATTAATAATTATCAATTAATTAATAAATCTACATTAGGCAGGTAGATAATTAAGTTAAATAGGTGGGTAAAAATAAGTAGTTAGGTAGGTAGGTTAAATAAACAAACATATGTAAGTAGGTAGGTAGTTAATTTGCCTAAATAAAAATTAAATATTATTTTATAAATACACAAATGGAAACATACTCATAATTATATCCCTAAGAAAACTTAACAAAAATACATATATCTTTCAAAAAATTCCTAATACACCTATGTATATCATTAAGGGTTATGTTGAAATTTTAATGATGTGATTAAGTGTGGTTCCATTTGCAACTAATGAGACATATGTGCATGATCATAGATGGAAACATTTTTAAAGTGTAAAATGAATAAGTCATTAATTGCAAATGTAGTTGTAGCATAATTGCAAGAATGATCAAAGGTGCAAAGTAATTGTAATATGATTAGAACTAGTTATAAATAACAATTATTTACATGTAGTTGCAAATGCAATGGTTACAGTTTTCAAGGTTTTTTTTGTTTATAGTGATGGTTGTTTTATAGTAACCCATGGGGAGCCCCCAAGCTCAAATGTTTGGGCTGATATTGTTTTCTTTTTAAAATAAATCAATTTCAAAATGATGAACCAAGGCCTTTTCAAAAAAATTGTGATATCAAGAATTTGGCAACATTTTCCAAAAAAAAAGGAATTCAGTTGAGATTCATAAACACATGATGAATGCAAAAAGAATTGCTTTTAAAATTTTGCAAAAATTTCCAAAATTTATAAAATTTTATTCCAAATTTGTATTAACTTTTTCTTAAAATTTGATCCAATTTTGCAATTTCAAAAGATTGGAATTTTTTTCCAATTTGTTGTCAATTCTTTTCAAATTTGTAATACGAAAATGGAATGTTCCAATTCTTGTAAATTTTGTGATTTGGAAATATTGTGAAAAAATTCCATTCCTTGTCCATTCTTTTTGAATTTACAATTTAAAAAATGAATGTTCCAATTCTTGTTCCAAAACACAAACACCCCCCTTAAACCCCTTTACATGGATGCATGCATGCAAATTAGACCAAATTGACCAAAGTTTAATTTATATTTATGACATGGATTATGGAATTCTTATAGCAATTGGAAAATCCTCCAAGGGTTTTTTTTTTAAAAAACACCTACCCACACAAATAATTCATTCATCAATGGAATTATATTTTCATTAATCACATGTAGACTTTCAACTAGTTTTTTGTGTGTCTTAGGCCTTAAAGGCTTCCTACCATGGGGTTGTTTAATTTTCATGTCTACACTTTGGGTTAGCACCTTTGAAGTTATGAGCCTCAACCACCTCGTACATAAATGGTTTTAGTTGCTTACTCATGCACATTTCTAAGTTTTTTTCAACGTTGGGTGGTTTTTTAATGTAGTGCCAATTTATTTGCAAGTTTTTAGATCAAATATATGGGCATATATATAATGATTTTCTTTTTGCTAAACCGTCACCTTCATATTTTACTTAACACTTTTTGGAAACCCCATACTTGGCCCTTATTTTAAATTGGCGACCTCAATTTTCTAAAATCCAACCCCAAATTTTGCTTTCACACTAAAAAACACTTGAAGTTTTTTATAAAAAACTTGATGTGCAACAAGTTTGAAAAGTGACTTAAGTTTCAATGTTTCCAAGGTTCTTTGAAAGAAACCCCACTTACAAAATATGAAAATTGTTCGCATTTTTTGTAAGGTTTTTTCAAAAAAACCTATTTTTGCAAAATATGAAAACCATTTACTGGTTTTTAGAATTTTTTTCAAAAATATTGAACCTTCACACAACATGAAAATTGTGTGGTTTTGTTTTGAGGTTCTTTGAAAGACTAACAATTTAGTTTTATGTTTTTTTTTGCGGTTCTTGAGTTTTTGGTTTTTTGCAATGGGAAAAATGAAATCACTAAACATTCAACATTCAATGTTGTAATTTTCCTTTAATTTCGTGAATATGTCATGACCTTAACTTTGGGCTCACAACCAAGGCAAATGCATGGAAATGTGTGAATTAAGAGTGTAACCCAAGAGTCACATTTGCATTCCCATGAGTGTGAGGGAATGAACCCACACACTCCCAAGTGGATTCCCACTTTGGGAGTTAGAGGCCCCATGGAATCTCAAAAAAATTTTAAAGTATTTCACCGATTAATAATCATTGGATTAAAGAGTTCTTTATACCATTAGAATGCTTTTGAAACGTAGATGTATTTAAAACACAAGTTATTGTCAAAAGAAAGGTCAGGAATCAAAATGTCAATTTGATTCCCAATCATTAAAAGTCGAGAATCGCCCTAAAATACATGCTTGCAGGTGGCATGTCACATATCGTTGGAAATCTTTTGGCAAACGCTATAACTTTTCTTCAAACCTAATTTCAATCACAGCTTTGTAGAAGAAGTTATGGTCCTCCAAAATGTTAAAAATCCCAATTTAGAGAATTAGGAGTCCTAAGACAAAATGACATTTGGATGGAACCCTTGGGGTTAATCACAAAAAATATTATAATGAGGAAGGTGGTGCCTTTTCCCAAGTTTGAACCATGGTGAATCTTGTGAGTTTATGTATGCTCGTGGTTCGTTTGTGCACCAAAAGTGCTCCAATTATGCATTAACTAACTTGTTATTTGGTTTGTGCATATTCATGTGAATAATTGACTTGCTTGTCATTCGTTCTAATCCCCATCTTGAAGCTCTAACACACCCCTCTGCCCCCAAAATGTTATGAGTTAAGGGACATACCTCAATTCCTTCTTCTTTCGTTGTTTTCACTTTCGAACTCACATTCAAATCTTTCAAGGAGTGTGGGGGTGCATCATAATGTGACCTTGAAATAACAAAAGTTATCACTTTTTCCTATTCTGAATTTATTCATTTATTCAAATTTTACTCAATTTTCATGGAAATGATGGGTGCATTAGAATCATCATATGAAAGTGAAAAAACAAAAGCCTTTTAATGTGTTTTGTGTTTTTTTTCTATTTTTTTATTGTTTTTTATGTGTTTGGCATGTGTATTTCTTCTTTTGAAACTTTACCAACAAACTCAAGGTGTGCTATGCATCTATAGGTGTTTTGCATTTTGATTATGTGCCCCCTTCACACATTTGCCATTTATCACTAGTAGAAATCAGCCAAAATGTAACCATTCCATTTACAACTACATGCGACTTATAGTCGTTTGCGACTAGATTTGGGAATATTTGCAACTATAAGACCAACTTTCAATTATTTTGGTCATTTTCACAACTATGATATAACTATTAGAAATTTCATCCTATTGGTTGCATCAATTTTACATTTATTTTCATCCATTAATAGGTTGATATGTCTCATTGGTCGCAATAGTCACCAAATTAGTTGCATCCTAAAGGTATTCTATAATGACATAGGGGTGTATTTTAATATATGTACTAAAATTATATATAGATAATGCTTCCATTTTACCAACACCTCATTCCACATTCTATTTTGATGTTGGCATACTTCAATTTTTAGAATTTGTTTAGATTTTGTTAAGGTGTTCCTTTCATCTAAAATTTAAGGTAACTTGGGCAAAACATGAGAGGGGTCTAAACATATTTTTTAGGAAGTTAACATGGAATACCTTATGGATTTGCCAAGACTTTGGGAGATCTAATTGGTAGGTTACCTTTCCAAAAATAATTGTTATGACAAAGGGTCCATCAAATCTAAAGGATAATTTTTGGCATTTAAAAAGTTTTAGGCCACTTCATTGAGACTTGACCCATAAAAAGACCCAATCATTCAACTCAAATTTTCGAAGGGTACAATTTTTATCTATATAAAATTTAGCCTAGTCTTGAACACTTTGCATACTCTCCTTGACCATTTTTTAAATATGTTACATGGTGGGTATCATTTGATTAACTCCCTCCACTTTAAAGGTGGGTGTTGAAATAGAAAGGGGAGTCAAACATTCCTAACCATAAAGGCCATAAAATGGGTTGGTTTGAAAGGAGGAATGCCAACTTACATTGAAGGCAAATTCCACCAAGAATAGGTATTATTCCCATGTCATTTGTTTATGCCTTACATAATTTTTTAACATATCTTCCAAAACACGGTTAGTTCTTTTTGTTTGGGCATTTGTTTTGGGTTGATATGCACTACTCATTTTTAATTTAATGCCTAACATTTTGAGCAAGGTACCCCAAAATTGGTTTACAAATTTTCAATTGTAGTCACAAATAATTTCTTTTGGCAAACCATGTAAATGAAAAAATTCACGAATAAATAGTTTTGCCACATCAATGGTTAACATAATGCATTTGGTATAAAATGGGCATGTTTTATGAATCTGTCAACGACCACAAAATATGATCATGCCCTTTCTAGTTTCTAAACAAACCCACTAGAAAGTCCATGCTAATGGACTCCCACTTGTTATTATGAACCCCTAATGGTTGTAAAGAGCTTGGGATTTTAATATGTTCAACCTTAGTTATTCGACACATAAAACAATTTTCTACATGTTTTCATACATCCATTTTCATGCTTGGCCAAAAATAGTTTTTCTTTATGGCCATATGAATCTTTTAAAATCCAAGGTGACTAGTTATTGGGATGTTATAACAATCATAAAAAATCTTGACATGAAAGTCTTTAAAATGAGGGATACATACTTTAATGCCATAATATGGAACCCCATCATCTAAAATATATGCTTGATATTTTTTTTAATTTCAAGGGTTTTATGTTCTTTTTCAAAGTCCTCATAAGCTTCTTTGAACCATTGGTCTTGAGTATAATACTTATTTATTTCTTGCATCATGGTGTTTCTAACCATGTAAATGGCATTAGCCAAGGGACAATGGGAAGGGGCATCAACCACAACATTATCTTTAGCTTTCACATATTGCATTGATTAACCGAAATCAAATTGTTGTAAATTTTCCACAGTTTATAGTTATAGATTTTTATTTTAGTTATTATAGGTAATTCGGGGCAAGTAAGTCTGGAACCAATTCCAATGTGAATGGGGTTCTAGCTTTTTGGTGTTCATGATAAGTAAGGATGGTGTGTGATCAAAATCCAATTTTCTAGATTTTGAAACACATCGTAGTTTTGTTGTGTTTTTGTGTTCTTGTTATGCAAGGAGTTTGTTGAAGTTTTTGTTAGTATTCATATTCTTGTGTTTTGTAGGTGAGTAGAACTTTGAAATCTAAAAAATTATAGTTGATTTAACTCAATAGTGCCAAAGCTAGATTTGTGGTTGATTACACTGAGTTCTTGGTTATTTTGTTTGCTACTGCACAAGATTGTGGCATTTGTTCTTTTGAGCTTTGCTTGGCTATCGGATGATGTGATCTTTTATGTTTTAAAGTTTTGCAACTCCCTAGAGAGTTGAATTCCACGGGGGCCTAGACCCCAAAATTATTATTATTTTTTTTATTTTTTCCTCTCATTATTTCTCCCTTCTCTTTCCCTTTCTTCCCCTTCTGATTATTCTCCTAGTGAACACAAGTTGGTGTCGTTGCCAATGGAATGAGAGGAATTAAAAAGCTCCAGTGCATGAAGGAAAAAAGAAAAGGAGGAGAAGTAGGTAAAGCTTGCGACAAGAAGGTGAAGCTTACTATTACAACTTGCCAAAAAGGAAAAAATGAAAAAAAAAATGAAAAAGGGGGGAAGAGGAAAAGATGTCACAACTTGTTGCTATTGTTGCAAGTCGCATAGCCCACAAATGTGAGCTCACAGTGGCCATCACCGTGAACTTCAACTCAGCCAAGGCTCGGGCCAAGATGACACAACTTGGGTGCAACATTGTTTCACTTAATTAAGGCGAGGCCCAAGATAAAGGGGGGCTAGGAGGTCAAATTAGAACCTCCTTTGATCTTTTTTTTCATTTATTTATTTATTCTTTTTCTTTTTCAATTTCTGAACTTGAGGTTCTAGGCCTTGGGGAAGCTTGGGAAGTTTGGATGAAGGTTTGAGTAGAGGGGTAGGTTTGGGTCCAATCGGAACCTGCTATTTATTTTCATTTTTTAACCTAATAATTAAGTTTGACACCAATCCGAACTTGACATGTGTCAAGAGCAAGTTTTTTTACAATAAAAAAGTATTAATTGTTTATTTTCTATTTTTTAATTTTATTTTCCAATTTTCATCCAAGTGGAGGGTTTTCATCGATAATTTGGATGTAAGAATTTTCATTCAAGGATTTATCCCTTCAGTTTTCTTTTTTTTTAATTTTAATCCAAAATTAGATGAAAAATTTTCATCCACTCGTGATTTTCAATGGGCCATAATTTCCACATATGGACTCAAATTTCGGCAAGTTTTACACAATAGTGGGCCGACAACCATTTTTGGAGATCATGATTTTGGGAGTTTAGAGACTAATTTTCTTGTTCTTGAGATTTATTTCACATAAAATCTTGAAAATTGATATCCCTTGCATACAATGCATGTTTCAAGTGTTGTCTTCACCATTTCTCTTGTGGTGAAGGAGGCTATCATGTTTAGAGGTTTCAGTTAGATTAGCGGAGGGTCATTTCCCAACCCTTTTTCTAGTGGTGTGGCATGAAGTGCACAGGGAGGTGTGAAGTGCATGAGAAGGCACAAAAAATACAAACAACACGTGGGTGATTTACCTATAAGTACTTTTGATACCGACATGTGGTGGAATGTTGTGCCATTAGGCCATGTCATTAACTTTTGAATTTATACATAACTGTTGTTGTAAGTTTCCGAACAAAATTTACAAGGGTGGAGGTTTGTATGTGTTAAAGAGTTCATGCCCCTTGTGTTGTGGGTTTTTGCACCTGTTTCATGTGTCTGTGTTTAGGATTGTCAATTTTTTATTAAGGGGAAGGGAAATCTATCAAGTTATGTGCCGTTGGGCTACACCACAAAGCGAGCCCAAGGTCATGTGATGATTTCTTGCAAATATGTGCATATTGTTCAATAATAAACTTTGGGTAAAAGGCTACGAACCTTTCCATATGTGCTGGCTGTAGCACACAATGAGCCCAAAGTTTGTAATTAGTTTGGTTAATAGCTAGGTATGGGACAAGGCTACCACCTAGTTTTGATTACTAAACAAGTCCTCTTTGACCCCTAATTTCCCACACATAGATAATAAGGTTTACTGGTGAGTAGGTTGTACTTAATGATTCTCTTTATTGTTGGGTGAAATCAAGTTAATGATCGATAGATTCGTGGTGATGAGATTAGAGTAATGACTGGTGAGGTCACATTTGTTGTTTTTACAGTTGTGAAAGCCCTGACTGCATGCTTGGCCCTATAGAACATTTTTATGGATGTAGGTGCCCCAACCATATAGGTGTAACAACCTTAATCACCATTTGAATTTGGGGGATTCTAGGGTTAAGGAAAGCTGCAACATGTCAGCATCCTTGTAAAATTAGTTAAACCAATATAGGTGCAACAATCTTGGTCACAATGGGCTTACATGATTTTAGGCTTACAGTATTCAGGGTAATAGGTTTAGGGTTTTCAGGGAACCCAAATTAAGGTTAGGTTTCATCACAGACAAATGTTGATATTTAGATTCAAAAAATAGGTTTGCTAGAGGATTTACCAAGCAAGGGGTGCAATCTCAACCACCCACTCCACCTACATTAATATCTAAAGAAGATTATTCAATTTTTGAAGCAGAACTATCATTGATAGTGTTTGTACCACTTGTGTGGGACATGGAAGACATTTATAACACCTCCAAAGGGCCTCATTGATTTTCAAAGGTGGTTGGCACCATTGAATTAAATGATTTCATTTAAGAGTTCAATACCTAGTGTGATATGTAGTAGTTGCGGAATTTGTAACAATTTACACCTTTCTTAGCATGGAAGGGTTTATTCCATCATATGGAGGGACTGCCCATGGATGATTATTGTGAGATTGTGATGCCATGAAGCTGACATTGAAGAAATTCCATACATTGCATGAGTTTCAATGCCAACCCCATGAGAATTTGCAGGAGGCGTACGCATGGATGCGGAGGTTGATCAATGTGACCAAAGGGGTCACATAGGTGCAAATTATCAAGTTTTGGTATGGGATTATGGAAAAGGATTTGAGGCAACAAATGTGAAACATAGTTTTCACCCAGCCTACCTAGCCCATGTTGGCATTGGTTTTCCAAGTATTTGAACACATTGAGTTCAACATCATGGAGGAAAAGGTTGTTACCCTAGGATTTAGTAAAGAAACCCTAAAACATCCCCCTACTTCATCAATTCAACAATCATGTGGTCAAGCATTGAGAATTGCACCACAAAAAGGCAAGGGGCCCAAACAAGAACTTGGTGGGGGTTCCTCGTCGTACACTATTGAATAGGGGGGGGAGGATAAGTGTTGGAGGTGTGGTGGGCCGCATTGGAAGAAGGATTGTATTAATCCTCTTAAGGCGACCACCTCCAACCCTAATCCCACTCAACCTTGCTCCCATTGTAAGGTATATGGCCATAATGTAAACTATTATTTCAAGCTTCATCTAGAGCTACAGCAAGGTCAATCCCAAATAGGAAACATGGGGAAGTTCCCAGGTTATAGCAAAGGCTAGAAGGTGAAAGGTGCGGCTAATAAAAGGCTAGCCACCAAATCAGCTCCAAACCAACCCAATGCGATGAATGCACAATTTGCATGTTTGGAGGCACTAGTGACGAGTATGGCATCCAACATGGTAGCACAAGTGAAACCCATAACACATGTGCTAGGTGATTTTTTAGTTTAAAGTTTCGACCTTGGATTTTTTTGCAAGGTTGGATTCTTAGGGCCATTCGGTCCAAATGATATTGAATCGAATATTCCTAATGATCATGTTTTAGGGGCAACCGATGACAAAACCTTGGTTAAGGTTTCGATAACTACACTAATTACTAGGGCAAGTGTCATTCAGGCGAACGATGCCTATGGTTATGGAGAATTTGGCAATTGTTCAACATTCAAATTTTTTCAGTATGCCATGATTCGTGGAGGAGGTTATGGACCTTGATTTCATAGGTTCAAGCCAAGGGATTATGTTTACATGTAATAGATAACACTGATCACATTGGATGTGATTACAAATCATGTGATTTTGCATGTTTGAAAGGTCCTACCTTCCATAGTATTATTGTTGGAAAGGCAATGACGCACTCCCAACTCCTTAAAGGACTCAAATGTGAGCCCAAGTAGAAAGCAGCGAAAGAAGAAGGAGTCAGAGCACGCTCCCTAACTCATAACACTTTGAGGGGTAGAGGGGCGTGTTGGAGCTCCGGGATGGGACTAGGAAGAGTTGACAAGCTTCATTCATTCACACGGGCCTGCACATAACCCACACAAAGTGGTTAGTGCATAGTTGCAGCACCTTTGGTGCTAGGACGAGCCACGGGCAACACATACACACAAGACTCACCACGGCCCGGACTTGGGGGAAGCCACCACCTTCCCCCTTATAGTATACTCTGCAGCTCTCCACGGAGGCTACATCCAAATGGCTTTTTTTCCCGGGACTCCCGAGCGGG
>Ga0116231_10004040_pt1 | contig 29982 bp, 29 predicted proteins | sample S1TSphgellanicum_2_FD_89695 | JGI IMG/M metagenome (GOLD analysis project Ga0116231, IMG submission 89695) | Host-associated microbial communities from peat moss isolated from Minnesota, USA - S1T2_Fd - Sphagnum magellanicum MG | ecosystem: Host-associated > Plants > Peat moss > Unclassified... | reverse complement strand
TTCTGACTTCAAGGAAACCCCATGGGGGGCCAGTCTTGCCCTATACTCCTTATTTTTGGAATGCCGCCCCCCCCCCCCCCCCGCCCCCAAGTAGTGGTCTTTACCTTACACAAAATTCATGCTTTAGTGTGGTTTTATCGTATGTGGTCACAGTAAAAGGTGTAAATGTAATAACATGAGCTGCAGGTAGCGTAATCACTACTTTGTTTTTCATATTTTTGGTCTAAATTTTTGCCAAATTAGAAAATGATTATTAATTTATGATTTTATTGTTGCTAGCATGTCATATTAACATCCATGAAAAAATTTAATGAACCCATTGACTATGAGGTTCTAATAGCATAATTTAAGCATTATAACCAATGTTTTGAGTGTTTAATCATCTGGTTTTTTGGATGAAAATTGAATTTTTTGAATGGATGTTGACAAAATAGGTGTACTACAAATTTCATCATTAACTGACATCTCATGACAATCATTACTATTTGACGAGATGTGAACCATTAATTTTAAGGCTGCAAGGTTTTATGTAAGAGCTCCCTGTTAACATGTTTTTTTTGTCATGGCAAATTTTGTTGCAATGGTGAAGTTCAAGGTCAAGTGCATTCATGGTTTTATTTGCAAAAGGGATTAGGGATTATGTGGGCAAGAGGTATGAAGGTACAAAAACATTAAGGTGTTTGACAAAGCGAGAGAACTTTGTTTTGGAAGATCTCCTACATATGATTTCACATCCTGTATGCACCATTGGGTTTTTGAAGAGGAGGCCTATGTATGAGTTCACATGTTGTATGCACCATTGGGTTTTTGGAAAAGAGGCCTATGTGCTTGGGAAATTTTAACCCATTTGGTTTGGAGACAAATTCTTAGAAGCTTTTTACAAAATGTGAAAAGATGCCATGTGTGTGTTTTATTTTCACCAAATTTTTAGCAAGATGGCACATGTGCCTATAAGCACCAATTCTTGTAACCCACATTTGGTGGATTGTCACACCATCAACAATTCAGGAAAGCCACGTCATTAGCTTTTCCTTTTATATAATAATTTGTTGCAGTAAACCAAACAAATTTGGTGTACAAAATGGGGGGTAATAATGTTCATTATCTTCTCATTTATTTTGTAAATCGCCCCACTAATGTTGTTGGGTTATGCGCTTATTTCTTATCATTATGTGGATTGGGTTGTCATTTATTTTCAAGAAATAGGTGAATTTATCAAGTTATGTCCCATAGGCCTACAACCTAAACAACAAGCGCATGTTCTTAAGTTGATATATTGCAAACCTATGCATACTTCACAATGGGGAACCCAAAACAAAAGGCTATTAGTTGTCCCATGCATGTTCATTATTGTAATGAGAGTTGGGGTTGTAATTGGTGTGCTTAATAGTGAAACATGGGACAAGGTTACCCACAATTTTGACCATTGTGTAGGCCGTACTTGATTCGTAACTTGTCCAAACATAATGATTATGTTTTAATAGGGTTTAAGTTGTAAATGTTTGGCATTGTTATGGGCATTTCCTAGATTTGGTCACTAGGATTGTTCCTTTGAATGTTGTCTAGTAATGAAAGAAAGGTTTATCACATGTTAATTTTTTTTGTCATGTTCATAGTGAGGCACCATTTGTGTTTGGCCCTATGAAACTTGGTGTGTAGATGTAGGTGCCTAAGGTTAAATTTTATTTTTTTAAATCAACAACTATTAAGAATTAGGGTTCGAAACCCATGTGAATATCCTATAAGATGTACCATTCAAGATGAAAAGGACTCATACTCTTTAATGAAGTCCCTTTTTAATATATTTTGGTCCCCCCATCAATATTAAATAATTAAAAAATGCCAAATGCTTTACAATACAATATTTTAAGTCTATGGAACCACCAAAGGCCTTGTTGTTATTTGGGGGTAATTAGCACCATTGAACTAAATGGCTTCATTTAGGATTTTGACAACTAAAGTGATATGTAATAAATGCATAAATTCACAGTTCACACCCTCCATGACATGAAAAGGCTTCTCCAACATCTAAAAAGGCCTTCAATGGACGATTACCACAAGTTTAAACGTGCCCATGAAGCTTAAATTAAGAAATGGTCAATGTACTAGTTGCCCAATTATGTTTCCATCGCTAGGGGTGATATGGACCCAAGTGTTATTATAACTCCAAATCCAATTACAACAACTCCCAATAGCAAATTGGCTAATGAAAATGAAAATGTGAATTGAAATGAAAGTGATAGTGGCATAGTCATTATAAATGGCAATGTTGACCTTTCCATTAGTGGTGAAGTCATTTGCTAGCATTCAACCCTAGTGGTAAGTGTGTTCTAGTTGTTGGAAAACATCAAATTGAACATGGTGGAAGAATGTGAGATGACCTTTAAATTTAGTAAGGAAAATTGGAAAAATCATTTCATCATGGTTAGCTCCATAGTCACGTGACCAACCAAGTAAAGGTTTGTCATAAAAGACCAAGGGGACCAAATTAGAACAAAATGGTGTTTCCTCATCATATTCCATTAAACAAAAAACGAAGGGAAAATGTTGGAGATGTGGTGGGCTTCACCATAAGAAAAATTGCCCTGATCGATCTCAAACTACCACCTCCAACTTTAATCCTAGCCAACCATGTTCCCATTATAATGTGCATGGGCATGATGCAAATGATTGTTTCACTTTACATCCAAAACTACAATGCAATTGATTAAGGATTACCAATGTTGAAAAAAATCAAGGTTTTGGCAAGGGCTAAAAAATGAAAGGTGTGACCAATATAAAGGTTTAACCTTCAAGTTAACTCAAATCAAACCAACACCATGGAGGCAAGATTCACACACTTGGAAATTTTAATGATAAACATAGGAACACAAATGAAATCCAATGCACTTATTTTGGGGAAAATTTGAGAGCAAGAAAACACATTTTTTTAAGTTCAAATCTTAATTCAATATGTTTTTATGGAGTTAGATTTTCAAGCCCATTGGCCCTAGATGACGTGATGTTAAATATGTTAAGAGATCATATGTATTATGTAGTTGGTGGAAAACATGTTAAGGTTTCAAGTCCAATTGGAACACTTTTGATGTTACATTAGGGACAAGAACAAATGTTCGAAAACCATGGGGTGCTAACAAAAGGTTGGATCTTTAATGTGAAAAGATTCAACATCAAGTTCCCCTACAATAATCATTAACGTTAGTGGATATAATTACCAACTTATGGAGTGTTAATTTTCAGTAGTATACTAATGATATCAAGGAAAATAACCAATTCCACTTTTGGAAGAAAGGCACCAAGTAGTTTATTGGAGGTGGCAACAATAATGTATCAAACACCATTTTTTTCCATCAAAATATTCATTATTCTTAGTATTCAAATAGCAACAATGTTTTGTTTAGCATCCACATTATGTGAAAATGGAGGAATACTAAAAATCATGTTGTTTATTTCAATATTGATTCCAATGCCCCAACATGTTTCCAAGGCTAAATAAATAGAAATATCTAGATCAAATTTGGCATGTAACTATAACCAAACTTCAAAAATTCCCAACATGTGTTATCCTTAGTCATGTTGTGATACAATGCGTAATGAAGAAATGATTTTATTTCCAAAATATTTTGTTATTCACTTAGGTGTTCAACCTTTAATGTTAGGAAAAATGACAATAAAAGGTTTTGAATTTATCAAAATTGATTTCAAGCCATGCCCATACCAAATCCTAACATCAACAAGTGGGTCAAAGAAAGTTCAGGGATTAACCAAGCATGAAGTTGTGATCCAAGTCAATCCCAAGAAATTAACATATTATACCACAATGTGGGTTTAAACATTTGTTATGCATATTACATCCTATGATGTATTGGTTGGAGGAGTAATTTTATATCCCCTATGATTATTTTAAATATCTAAGAAAAAACCACATACTATAAACACAAATGGTAAACATGATATGATCATAGGGTTTTGTTGCCAATAAGATTTGTCAAGGGGTATTTAGTGGTTTTCAATTGTTGGAAGATATCCAACATCAAGATGAACCCCTAGCGGTGAATTGGTGATGTTAATGGTAAGTAGGATGTTGTTCATCTAGGACTTCGCATTAAATCCCATGCCACCATAAGGCACATTGTTAGAGTTGTAAACATTAATTAATTTTTACATTCATTAGATTTGGCACACTATATTGTTGCAAAGCTCACAATTACTCACAAGGATGTTAATAATGGGCCATTAAGATTGAACCCATTAGATCCTAGGGTTATTATTGATATTATATCCCCAAAGAAAAAATATGTTTATAATTATTAAAGGTTTTTGGAGGGCATTATTTACGGTCTAGCTATAATCTTATAGTTTAGCTACATTTGAATTTAATAATACCACTACGTGAAAAGGGATCTAAATGCTAACTAGGTTTCCATGCAACATGTTATGATATTACAACAACAATATTTCAACCTATTACCAATGTTGGTGGTATATGGTTATTGTAGTTCTTTACTGCACATTATCACATTGCTGGTTTACTTGGGGTTTAATTTTTGCATTATTTACAAATGATACAATTATGCACCCATTTGCATATTTATTGAAATAATTTCCACCATCAGGGAATTTTTGGTCAAGTGAATTGGCATTTCAAATCACATGTTTATGGTCAAATCTCATGGATTTTTTTGGTTCATATTCATTGGAAAATGTTCCACCATTGGGGTATATTCAATATCATCAAATCACATGGATCTTAAATTTGGGTTTTGTAGAACAAAGAAGTTTTGCAGATTTACATGCATCCCACCCCACCTTGTTGTTGCACCCACTATTGGGACAACATGTTAATGCAATGGGGGGTGATGTTATAATAATTTGAGTTATACATCTTTGGCAATTGTGGGATTAAGAATGCCAAAAGGGATTTTTGGGAATTGGAAAGGAAGTTGGTGGTGATGTGGTCATATTTATTAACAATGTCCCACATGTCACATGTAACAAATCACACATGCCACATTTTCAACCTTTGATAATGGGGAAAATCCATCATCCCATCCCAACATATAGGTAATTATAAAAACATTGGACCCAAATACCAATCCAATAGTTATAGGAGGTAAGATGCATAAAACATGATGGCTACAACATAATTATATTAGATGTTTTGCATTTAATTTGAAAACATTAGGCCAATTGAAAGGACAAGAGATTCACATATTTCAAGATGATAATGCGAATTTTAAGAAACCTTATAGGTTTAATGAGGTGGAGACAACAAAATTGTTGATTGTTAAATTTGGTAAAACTATTTAAGGTTAATCATGCATCATTAACAATAATGCCAACCAAAAAATATATATTTGACAATTGGATTGAACATCATATGTGTAAGGATGAATGGATTGACATGAACAAACAAATGTGCTTGGAGAAGTATGCCATGCCCTTACTAGAATAAATTTTTGATGCCCTTGGGAAAGTCACAATGTTCAACATTTTAGAATTGCATTTTAATTATCATCAATTGTTGTTGAAGGAGTTTAACAAAATTTTAACTAGTGTTGTGTGAATCCTAGTTCTCGAAGGAACCTTTGGCTCTAATTCTTAAATTTTCAAGGAATTAGTTTTGGTTTGGTTTCAATTCCTTTTTTTCAAAATTAAGACCTTGTTTCAATTTTGATCTTTAATTTTATATTTTATATTATTTTGATTCCCTTTTTAATTTTCAAAGTATGTTGATCCTTGGTTCTAGGGTAGGTTAGGGTAAGTTTTAGGTAACCTTTTGATTAGGTCATTGGAAACACTAAAACAAGGTGAATTTTTATTCAAAAAAATCCAATTTTGTACGAAGCTTTCACAAGGCCAATGATAGACAAACTATCTTACTTTTAAACTTTAAACTTTAAATTACACTATTAAATTATAATGGATCAATACTATTTTTTTATGCCAATTGATTTCATGTTTTTCTATTTTGATCATAAACTTATATACCAACTTTGAAATGTATCATAACCACCTTGAAATTAGCCCTCAAACATTCCTAAGTGTGCCATTAAACCAAGCTTAAACTACCCCAAATCTACACAACAACACATCTTGGGTTTTGTGACCAATTTTTAAAATGATTATTATTTTTTTGACTATGTTTACAATTACTTGGTCATAAAAATTACTATGTAATTGCAAAGGACATCAAAATGCCATGTGGTATCATGGTTTTGCAACTATAGTCACTATGATTATTTTTTCAAATTTTGGGTAAATATATTATTATTTTCAAATTTATAGTAATATATTGGAATGATTTAAAATTAAGAATTCAAAAATACCTTTTACTTTTGTGACTAATAACAACTAATAACAATTCAATTTCTAATGATGATGATGTGGCATGCCATGTGTCAACAAGGTGTTATAACTAGTAGTCAATATCACGATTCATGACACTATTTTCAATCAAATTATATTTGTTAATTTGTCAAAAATGTTCATAATGCTAAAACATATTTTTTATGACTTGTCCTATGCAATTATAATGTCCAGCACCATTAAAGAAATGATTATGAATGTTTTTAAGAACTAATAGTCAACATAATGATTCATGACATTAATTTCAATAAAATTGGATTTATTGATTGGTCAAAAATGTTCATAATGCCAAAACATGTATTTTACGACTTATCCTATGCATGATCAAGGTGTGGGAGTTGGATTTTTCTTTCTTATGGAGTCTTAAGATGCCCTCTCATGTTAACTAACTAAGAAGGCCCTCATCCTTGAGTAATGTCTATACAAAAAAAGGTTGCCCAATAAATAAAAAAGGTTTAGCCTTTTGTGATCCTTACTTTGAAAGGTAGCCTTTTGGTCTATGTGGATTGAAAAAGAAAACCTAACTTTCAACAAAATAAATGACATGATTATAAACTTAGGAAGGTAATGTGGGAACACTTACTAAATGATGGTAGGCTTGAATGGCAACATGGTACTTTTATACCTAGTTGTTCAAAAACACCCATAAGAATAGAGAAAATTTCTAATTTTTTTTTATAAAGTTTGCTGTCCCCATCATGCCATTTGTGCATGTGATGGTAGAAAGATCAAGTGGGGCTACCAACCACCTAATAGTGAGAATATTATTTGGTAGTTGATCTCATATTTGTTGTTGTTGGGTTTGGGTTTTCATTAGTGGTTCACTCTAGTACTAATTTTTTCTTTGCAATGAATTTTGTCCATTTATCCTAGAAAAAGAAAAAATTCAACTCCTTACATGCTTGTCATACAAAAAAAATTCAAAACTTTCCAAAGCCTTGAAATATCTGCATTTTTTCAAGCCCAAAGTAGTTTTGTAATGAATCCACTAAATTTGACTACCAAAATTCATCCAAAAATTTCAATTTAGAGCATATTACATCTACTACTAAATATGTTCTTAAAACGCCCCCAATGTTCAATGACCAAACTTAAGTTAATTAACCCAAAAAAAAATTTTAATAGGTAAATGGAATTGAAAAAACATAACCAACCTTTAAAATCTTCCCAAAATTAAAAAATCTTGAAAACATTTTGGGTGCATGTTTCCTCCTTTCATTTGTCATTTGAGAGTATTTATTTTTAATTGTAGCAATAATTAATTTTTGCTTAAGCTAACATCCATTCATAAAAGTCAGGCACCTATTTACCAATGGTATTAATTTCTTGTGTAGGTGGGTTAAAGGCTATTTGTATTTTTGGTGATAGGCCTCTTTGATTAGCCTTAAACCAAAAAAATATCTATCCATTCTTAAGAATATGAATACATATTGAAGAAGTAACTTGTAAGTAAAAAAATTAGGTATCAGAGATCTTGTTACAAAAAATTTCACTTTTTATTTCATTTTGGGCATCCAAAATTGAAAAACTTCACACACAACATTCCATTACAAAATTTATATTTAAAGGAATATACTCAAAAGCCTTGAATGAAATGTGTTGTAACTTGTAATTATTGTTGGGTGAGGTTAAAAAAGTCCGCAAGTTAAGGTTTCAACCTAGGTATTAAAAAATACTCGATGATTAAAAGATAGTGAAATATCCAATTAATAACAAGACAATTGGGTATCAATGTTTTTAAAACTAGGTAGTAAAAAAAAAAAAAATTTAATATTCACAAAATATGGAACCTTTAGTAACGTATATTAAGATGCTCCAATTGGGGTATTGACTAAACTCTAAGGGTTTAAGGACATAAAATACCTAGATAAATGGCTATTGGATATCATTTAGTGTTTAAGGTGGTTAAACATCTATTTTGTGTCTTGTTAAGAATAACTTCTAAGTGTAATAAAAGCCCAACTTCCATTAGGCCACATAATTTTTTTCTTATTTTCTTTTCTTCTATGTTTGGCACTATTCATGATGTTATTTCTATTCCTTTATGCTTATGCATGTAATGCTCATTGTGGTGTGGCTCTCTCCTCCTTTCCACACTTGTGCATGTGGCTAACATAGTGTTGTTATTTGTTTCTTTATGTTTACACATGTGGCATTGGTTGCAATGTTGTTTTTTATTCCTTTGTGCATATGCGTGCGATGCTTGTTGGTCATGGTGTTGTTCACTCCTCCATGCTTCCTATAAACACATTCACTTAGGTGCCATTACTTTCCTCTTCTATGTTTATGTGTGTGGTGTTGGTCATGGTGTCATTCTCCCTTTGTATCTCTTTATTTTTGGCAGCTTAAATTTGTGTCGTTGCCATATATACATCATGCATCTTGGAATGAAAAATGAGTTTTGGATGTGTAAATGTTTATAATTATTTATATTGCTTACATCTTTCAACATTCTTAAACTATAAGAGTAAAAAGAAATAATAGATATTCATCTACAAACTACAAATGGGTGTAAATTAGTTCATAGGAGCCACTCAAGCCAAAGACTAAACTCCTTAATGCTAAAATATTCCTATAATCATGCTTTACAATTGATTTTTATATTTAATTTAATTCTTATGACCTAAAAAAAATTGCAATATACCATTATGTGAAATTGTGCTTGAAAATCTTCCCATAAAAATGTATTTTCTAATCACTTAAACCTTTTTTTAATGTCCTTTCACAAGTATGAATGCGGGTCAACATCACAAACTTGCCCCCTCTTTGTATGAGTGCTTTTACAACACCTTAACAATATGTTCAACGTTCAATGTTGATACAATCATTGATATGATGTTAAGGTGATATTGTAACATGTCTTGAAATGACATTGATATTATACTAAAAAATTTGACATCTTATCAATATTAAATCAATGAAAAAAATATGACCAACATTGGCATAACATACATTAATAAGTCATCAAATTGATGACTATATGTTGAAGATTCAATGTTAATACGGTCATTGATACAATATGTTGATGGCATTATAACAATATGTATTGAGTTAACATTGGGATTGTTTTGACATTGATTAATAACAAATCAATGCAACATTGCATTTATATTATTCCATATAAATTATATAAATATATATGTATTATATATAAGTAAAATGAAAAAAAACTCCAAGTCTTGCACTTGAATTGATATATAAATGAAGTTTTGAACTAAGGTTCCAACAATAGAAAGAACTCCCTAAAGTGGTCTGGTGCATCACCGATTTGCCTACTTGTTTATTTCATTACAGAGGACATGCTTGAAGAATCTTGAGTGGAACTATTACCTAGGCATCACCCAAAAACAAGAAATGTATTATCAATGTTAAAGTTTTGTGACAACTAGGTCCAACACAAGGAACCTAGATTTTTACTGCATAAAGATCTCATCAGATGAGTGCCAATGTTTTGCCATTACAACATACAATGTAGTCTTCTTTTCATCTTGGAGTTTGAACACATGTTGCCATGTAAGAAAACCAAGGCTTATTTAGAAATGGAAGTTGAATGCAAACTTGCAAGTTAGGAGAAAAATTCAAAAAAGGAGGTACCTGTGGTAAATTCAAAAATTTCAAAAAAGAACCCTTCCAATCATGATACCAAAAAGGTGTTACCCGATTGTAAATGGAATTCATTGTCAAATCCAAGGGTAGGATATTCAAGCATGAACCAAAAATTGGATATTTCATTGGACATATTGCAACACAACAACCCACGTTAAGATAATGAAAAAACCCAAGTTAAATTCATTCGAACTATATGAAGATTCACCCATTTCAAGAAAGAGGAAGGTTTGCAAGCTCAAAAAGGAAAAAGGAAAAAGAAACTCACCTTCAATACTTTTTACTGCATCCTTGAAACTACTAGTGAAATACTATTACATATATAACATCAAGCCAAATTGTCTTCTCACTTGTTCCTCTCCTCTTGTCAAGCCCTTACTCTTGAGTAGCATCCATGCCCATGTGAAAAAAAAATTAGCTTCCTCTGTGAGCTCATCCAATTTTTCAATTTTTATTCCATTCAATGATTCCAAATTTGCAATTTGTGGGTCACCTTCAACATCTTCTAGTCTTTCATTAGTGTTAGGGCTGACTAGTGCACCGACAATGCTTATTCTGAACAACCATGAGTTGTTATCAGAAACAGTGTGTAAACTTCAACACACACATGTTGCATGGTGATGGACAAGGAGTTCAACACCACTTCTTGTTCTTGACTATCCACACAAAAAATTCCAAGATGTACTTATCACTACCAGTATGAATACTTTGAAGGCAAGTAGCAATAATAACATTAAGGTTAAACAGTCGAGCATAATGACAGAAAATATAGTCAATCTTCTTATAGCTCTTGACATCCAGTTCAAATGAAGGTTAGTTAGAAACATAGGCTTTGCCAAGAAACCCTTGCCCCTTTTCTAGAAAGTATTCTAAGTAAGTACAACAAAATCCCCAAACACAAGGATCATTGACATAATGAAAACCATTTGCAATTTTGAGGCACACACAACTCCTAACACCTAAACTATTGTTGTTGCTATTATTGTTCTTACTATTACTTTCATTTGAATCAACAAAAATTGTGTTATTACTGTCGTTGCTCTCTATGACATTCATGGCATGACATGTGATAATGTTAGGAACCCAAGTTTATGCCAGAAACAACTTATGAGTCTCACACACTACAGTTAGCAACTCAACAGTCTTTGCTAGTGCAACTTAATGTGCAAAAAATGAACATTGAGTAGGGTTACCAAAATGTCCTTGAACTCCTCAACAAATGTTACAACATCTAAGCCATGTTTCATTTGTTGTTTCAAGCAATCAAAGAAACCACCAACAACCAGTAGGAATCAACAACACTGCACTCTTGAATGCAAGGTATATAAACAATCCTTATATCCCTCCATCTAATATTACTATTCCCTTCTACATCTATCTACAACTTCGTGCATCATAACCTCAAACTTGTTTAAGCCATCAACCTCAATAAGATATTGGAAAGAAGACATCTATGTGATTGGAAAGATAACTCTTCTTTGAAGATAACTAGTATATCAATTCTAGCAATATGACAACAACAATGAATGTAATCCATTCCATTGCAAGGTATCAAATATTGCATATTCATGAATGTATTCCATTCCGTAGCAAAATTAATAAAGATTACAAAATTTGTAGTAGGAACAAGGAATCCAAGTATATAGAGTTAGAACCCAAAACTATAGGTTTCAACAACCTCAAAATTATGTGATGTCATTGAGCCTTATTTAGAAATGTGAATTGAACTAAACTTCCTTCCCCATGCAAAGCACTTTTGAATGTACTAAGATGCTTGTTCATTTTCACTAGTTTTTTCAATGGAAAATTAACCAATCTGCATGCATTAAGGCATCACATTTGTGAGGATATTTGTCTTATGCATATTCCTCTTCATGGGGATGATCAAGGATCTAGAACTTCTTGAACATAAGAATGACATCCACAATCTTGTCTTCAAGGAGCTTCATATTGTGGGCTCGTATTCAACCATCCAAATGTGACAAGTTTTTATCCTCCATCGCAAGTTCCAACAAGTAGAAAAAGAAATAAGCTTACTCCGAGGTGAGATCCACCTTTTTTGAAGGATCGTAATGTGATCCCACAATGACTTTAACCACTACTCCATGAATTGTTGTAAAGCCATAAGGATCAATTTGTCCATTTGGTAACTCTACGATGTGCCACTTGTTTTCATTTCTCAAAGTGTCCAACGCCTCCTTCCACTCCTCCTTCACAATCATGGATGCATGTAAAGGGGGTTTGTGGATGTGGAGGAGACAATACAATTCCTCTTTAGTTATTCGGGTGTAATTACCTCTTGTATCCTTCATTTGTTTGGCAACCTGACCACCAAAGCCTTGCTCTTGTAGGGTTTGAGGTCCCTAGGCCTAGAGAAAAACATGTCGTGTTTTTGTGTCCTCTTTAGGGAGTGCAAATGTATGCAAGATTGCATCCTTCATCGTTTCCATCAATGGATAGAGTGTGCAGATTGTTGCATCTTTTCCTAGGAACAATTCCCTGGTAATATATGGTGGTTTTTTCTGCACAAAAACTCAACATTTTGTGGGAATTATTATGGGTAAGAGGAACAAAAAAACCACATCTTAATCAATGCATAATTCTCATGAAGATAAAAATCGCAAATTTTATAAAGATAAATACTACATCTTAATTATCATGAAAATACAAACCACATCTTCATCTTAGTTTTTTTAATCATCTTATTAAGATTTTTAATTGAAAATGGAAAAATTGAATACCTTGATATAATTCCAATCTACACATTTTGGAATCACCTTGCTTTTTTTAATAGCCAGGTCCATACTTTTAGAAAGTTTTTTTAATGTCTTTTCTTGCAAACTGCACTTCTTCTTTAGTTTTTGGAAAAGAAGGTGATCTTTGCAGACATTCAAGCTGACCCTCCTCCACCATCAGGTAACACCTATGTCTATGTCCTATCCTTTGGCAAATCCCAAGGCAATCCATTTTCTTTTGGCAACTCCTCTTCAAAGTGATTTGGTTTGATAAAAAGATTCGGTGATGTGAGCACTCTAGCTTGTAGAGGAGCATTGGGGCCAATAGGATTCAACATCACATGGCATGTGTTCAGTCTCTTGCTTTGCATTTCAGGTCCAAAGTGATGCATCTTGAAACAAAGTATTGCATGAAAAACAATAGCCTACATGAATAGGAATAGCAATAGTTACTAATAAACAATCTTGTGATTCACAAGTAAAAAAAAAAAACAAAATTATCCTAAAACTTATTTACCACATCTAAACTTGTAGTAACCACATCTGAACGATGTTGCAAGAAACTCTACAAGCATTTTAAAAACATTGTACATATTACAACCGAAATTAAGTAACAACAAATACTTGACCAATAATATCAAAAACCTTGCTCCTACAAGATTGCAATCTTATAGCAAGGTGAAAAAAAATGAAATATTCCTATAACAAAATGCAAAAAAAAAAACTACATAGTAGGCATTGACCACTTGACAAAGGACGAAATTGACATTCCACAAGAACATAGAACAAACAGTTTAATAAAAAGATTGAAAACATCTATAATCAATTTGAACACAAATTACTAAAGAAGTAGCAACAAATAATCACAAAGAGACAAAGATTACTTACCGATGTAATGGAATGTAGTCTCAAAAGCTTGTCAATCATCTCCTTCAGGCTGATTTGTATTCATATATAAGATTGATTGTTAGTGAATGGTAGCAAGAAAAACTTGAAAATTCTTGACAACTCAACAAAAGCATTCAACAAAAGCAACCAAAGCATGCAAATCATAACAACCAAAGGAAAAAAGAAATTCTAAACCTTGATTGCATAGGGGCAATTTAAAATGTATAAAAGAAAATTCCTTCATTTTCCCCCTCTATCCATCATCCATCCTTCTTCGCATATTATTTCATCCACCTTTCTTTCATCCTCTTTTTTCTCCTATTTCAACCCTTCTTTTCTTTATGCTTCCTTCATCCTTCCTCTAATCTTGTTTAAACCCTAAACCCATTATTCACTCTCCCACTACTCTAGGTCAAGCACACTATGAAAAGTTTAGAGTTCTAGTCTTTTTGTTGAAGAAGATTTATAAAATCTTATCCACAGGGAAACAATAGAGTATGTTGATAGTTTGTTTCACTTGTCCTAATCTATTGCAATGATGATATCACAACTTTTACTGACTCATCGTCAAAGAATACATCATGCATCACCCACATTGAAGGGTCAGACTCTTTCCCAAGCACAAAAGTGCTACTGGAATCATAATCAATTTCATACTTCTGTACTGTGCACCACATTGAAGCAATATGTTTTCATGCTACCTGCAATACTTGTTAAAAAACCACAAAACCACATGGTTTTAACTACAAAGACTACACTCACAACTACAAAAACAAAACACATTAAAACCTATCCAGTTTTTGCAAATTGCAACGGCCTTATTATACTATAAAGTTGTAACCCAATATTCACAAGGCAACTTTGAATCTTCGAACTCTTAGGTCAGAAATATAAACTCTACATCGTGAATTTTTATGTCCCAAGTAAATGGCCCAAAATTGTTAATCAACTTCAAACTACAGTAATAGTGTAGCTCCATTTGGACTGAATAGAAGATGCAATAATTGTGGTGTTGCTAAGAAGCTATAATTTACATTCACCACTTGCTATTTTCCTATATTGTATAGTGAATTATGTGCTTCGTGGATCATCTCCACACCAAAGCCAACAAAAGCAATGATCCTTTGTGAGCCTCTAAAGCTAGATTTAACAATTGATCCTTTCAAGGACACCAAAAACCCTTCTAAGAGCTACTACTCATGCCTCAAAACTGTTACACTAGAATCCAAGAAATATTACAACCAAGTTTATCACAAAATCCTAATGTTTTAAGGTGGGACTATGAAGTTTCAAATCCAGCAAGTGCCGAAAAAGACTATAAAAATCCTTGAAATCTAAATACATACTACCACAAGAAGAAAGACACAAGGAAACATTGAAAAAAAATTAAAAATAGAAGAACCACATGTGAAGCTACTGCAGGTGTTGCTGCTATTGCCACTATTACTAGGTGTCTACCAAAAACACACAGAAAAACTTGTAGTGACCTTTACATGTGAAGGAAAGCCTGGCTTGTTGTGAAACATAGATATTCAAGAAACAATATTTTGTACTACATTTGTCACTTTGCACAATATTCCTTCATGAATCATAACTCCCCTTTTGTACCCCATGCACTTCACATTTCTTGTAAGCAAATAAACAAACAAGCACACAAAATGAATGTGGGAATGTAAACTATGATGTAATTCACTACAAAATGAATGTGGGAATGTAAACCATGATGTAATTCACTACTAAGGTGCTTTCAACTACACTTACAAGGATCATGTAGAGAGAGAATCATTTCAATTACACCTAAAACTAAATTGACCCAATACATAACCACTCACACATCCCAGATAATGCAAGCACACCAAATACCTCACAAATAAATTTTTTGATTATGAATTTCTAGTGGTCTATTTAGCAAGGCAAAAAAGTAAAGAAAAAACTTACTTGCAAATACTACATCACAGGCATAGTTTGTTCATGCATAGTTTGTTTAAGCAACAAACTTACAACTACATGCAATCATATTTTCACGATAGAACTGTAATTAGTGGATCGAAGAAGCATGCTTGCAACACTTGAATAACCTTTCAACCCCAAGTTCCTTAAAGTTGTCTTTCTGTTTTGAAATCTATCAAATTTCAAAAGGATATAAACTATAGAGTCTTTCTAAGAACCTCAATATAGTTCATTTACACACAAACTAGATTTGCAAAATTAAAATACAAACACATTATCTAACAAAGGAACCAATTAAAAAAAACACTTCTATAATAAGGCACATCCTTGTGTGTTTACATGAATTTAATATATTGTGTGGAAGACTCACCAAAAGGATTAATTAGTGCCAAGTAATGCAAATGAAAGACTATTTCTCATTACAAAATATAAAATGTTAGAATGATCATTAAAACTCACCATCAAACCAATTTAGGCCTCGACTTTAGGAAAATCATATTTGCTTCAAAAGAATAACACATGCTAGAAAGGAGAGATTGGATTAAAAAAGACAAAGTTTACAAATTGCAAGGAAACTAGATCAAAAACTTGGCCAAACTATAAGCATAAGAAAAGAGAGCTCAACAAACCAATTTCAGCAACTCTCTCCACTACATTTGCTTTAGCACCATCTTCATCTGTGCCTTGAACCTATTGGACTCCCAACACCATGCTCAACTCAGTTTCGTGGGAAACCATCTAGTTGTTCATGTGTGACTTTAGCTGGACTCTTGACATAGTTTTCTAAAGAGTTTAAAGAAAAGTCTTTCTTGCTTGAACTTCTTTGAATGTGTGGTAGTGGCATTGAACCAACAAAGTGTCATTTCAACAAACCTAAAATTAAGATAACAAAAATGAGTGACGTCATAACTTTTGTGGGTGTTACTCATCACTTACATCATGCATAGTAGTTACAAGTTACCATAACACCCTACTAACTTGATCAACTATTGATAGAGGTGGTGATGGGTATATCAAAATTTGTGCAAATTTCAGGCAAACGATTTTTTTAAAAAAATTGCTTCTTTACTTCTATCACACTTCTAGAAGCAATGAGTAGACTCACTCATGATGTTGGCTAGAATTCAAAAGTTCTAGGTAATAAAAAGGTATCCCCACAAAGTTGCAACAAGCTTCTGAGGAAAATTGACTTCAATTTAGCTTATCTTAGAAAGCATCAAGCCTGAGGAATCCATAGATAAACAAACAAACAAACAAACCCCATATACACATAATTGTATTGTTGTAGTCATATACACAAAATCATATTGTTGAAAATTTCTTTCACAAATGATTAGTGCACACACAAGAAACAACAACAATAGAGCAAAACAGTGAAAAATAGGAAGCCTAAGGTTTCTTTGTTTATCTATGGATTGAAGTTTTGTGTTATGTGGTGCCCTTACAACTTATTGTGTTTAGAGAGTTTTAGAGTTGTTTGATAAAGTTGGTAAGCATATCTCCTCATTATCTTGCCATTCATTATGGTTTAACATTTCTATAATTGGTCTAACTATAAGGGCATGGTCTTTTATCTCACAATAAAGAGAGGTAAATAGTGTGATATGTACTGAATCATGTTAAGTTGTGCTCATTACTTATCCAATAGCGCATCATTGATTGATGGGTTCTTTTTTCATAATAGAAAAAGATGTAGACATATCCAACTTGGAATTTTATTCTCATGAATGCACCTTGTGTGTAACAAGTGTTTGTCGGGAAATTTGTGGTCTCAGTGGTTTGTGCTTGATGAGAGGAGCTGAAATAAAGTGACATTTGATAAACCCTTGCAAGAAATTTGGACATGGCGGCCATCAACTCTTAACACCTAGCTACAAGAGAAAATCCGAAGGTATATGAAATAGAATGTTGAGTTCAATGGAATAGTTGTAATTGTTGTGGGGTTTTGAAGTTTAGTAGTGCAAGTGCTCTTTCAAACCATCAATGTAGTATTGTTTGTTTTTCATCCTTAAGGAACTTGGAGCATACATGTAAGGACATCAATTCTTTGTTTGAAAAAAGATTGTTTCACCCATCATTCAAGTTGGAAAATGTGAGTGTGAGGTTTGCTACACAAATTGACCGTTATGAACAGACAATTTTTAAAACAGAAGATGGTTGGGATCAATATCTCATCCATATTACAAAAGGTGATTATGGAGATCATGTCATATACCACAAGGACCCATTGGAAACATTATCTTTTATGTTTTCATCACCTAGTCTCAAAAAGGATTTTCAAATTGCACCAAGCAATGGTGTTCATCAAGGTGTTTATTCTACCCCAAATATCGGCTTGTGGTGGCTTCAAATGTAGGTGTCAATTTCAATCTTAACTTTCAAGTTATAAACATTTGGAAAATTGAGTTGGCATTCCTAAGGTCATTCTAAGTGTTGACCAAACATTTTTATCCAATGATGGGAGAGTGACCATGTACCCATTAGTGATGTCCATAGCAAATATTACATGTGAAAATTGGTATTTAGATGAAGGCCATGTTTTATTGGCCATTCTCCCTATTATTTCTTCTACAAAAGCTTCACATGAGAGAAGATTGCAAGTATTTCATGAATGTTTGGATGTTGTTTTCAAGCCTTTAAAAGAGGCTAGTTTCAAAGGCCTTGCATTGATTGATCCCCACAGTGATGAACATTGGGTTTTCCCTTTGTTATATGCTTATGTCTACAATCACCTTGAGGGTTATAAGGTGTGTTGTTTAAGTTCATGTTACACATATAAGTACATTCATATTTTGTCTTTGTGAAAATTAAAACTTGAAATGAATTAAGGTTTTTCATTCTCTCACCTACATGACTTATGACTTGTATTTTGTTTATGGATTAATAGATTACATGTACTTATGACACAAATCAATGTCAACATCCATGTAATTTGTGCATGTTTCCAAAACAATCCTTAAGGGAGGTGGATTTTGTTTTTGATTATCGAACTAAAAAGGGAATGCAAGCTTTGGTCATGAAAATGCTTACATCAACAAAAAAAGATGTTAATCTATTGTCAAAGGAGAATTCAGTGCATCCAGTAAAAGTAAGATAATTTTGCCCTCCTACCCATGAATTTGAGTTTTTTGTTTTATAAATGTTCTTCAAAGGTGCATGTTCATTTCCGTATTACCTTGTATTGCATCATGTCATTTACTAATGTTCATTGTTAATTTTAAGGAAATTTCCCTTGAAGATGGAATCTTTCCATGTGTTTGTAAGATAACAAACCTACACTAGAACTTATATACAAATATTCATAGTGGTTAAATTTGACCCAATAATTTTGATTTGTTTCTAGCTTTTAGATTCAAATAACTTCTCATCTATATGTAAGGATAATTAGTTTATTTGTAGGAAAAATCATATTGGTAGATTTCATTTTGGTAAAAGTGCATGTGTTATTCAATACATCTACATACATTAGATAAAATTGGCATATATGTGTAATTGGCATTAACCACTGTGATTTACTACAGTGCGCTCTCTGGGGATTTAATGGTGGAGAAATAGAGTGGGGCAATCCTTATAAAGAAATCCATGTGGATATGTTTCACTAGGCAAATTTAGGTGTTTTTAAGATGATTATTGACATATTATGGGGAATTGCTTTGGCTTGCATAAACTGCAAAATTTTCTCGAGCCTAGATTAACGCCTCTTTCATATTAAGAAACATTCAAGGTACCCATCATTTCGAATTCTTGGAACCGATAAGGGCATGTATTTTTCCTCAAATGCAAATTTTGCTACCTTTGAACACCGATCTGTAATGCAGGTAGTTTCAATTCCACACTTGGTCAACATTCTTGTGGGAACATTTTGAATCTTGAAGGGTTAATTGTGGTTGCCATGAAACTTGCATGGCCTTTTTGTCTTCATGAACATGTCAGTCTTCAAAGTGTTGTTTAAAGGGAGTCCATTACATTCAACCAAGTTTGGATGTTGGATGTTGTAGGTGATTGTGCCATGATTGGTTGGCATATATTCTCAAGACATAATCCAAACACTTGTGAAGTTTCTCTAGTGGTATGGAACAACATGTCGCACTAAGGAGTACACTGAAAAAACATTGAGGAAATTGGCCCTTCTAATGTAGGAGTAAGTTGAGATTCAATTCTTTTGAACTAGATGGTGTTTGCCATATGATGATCATGGTGAGTTGAAAGTCTGAATAGAAATCATGCAAACTTATCTTTCCAATTTCATATGATGCATTGCGTAGAACATTGAGTTCATTCAAAAGAACATTGTCTTCATAGCAAAGATTTGAATTTAACTTGGTCAAAGTCCATGCAATGATGCATTACATAGATTTTATTCGTCGAGTTGGATCTCCTTTTGAGTATAGTGCTAATATGTATGAACACCTCCACATAATGCTTATTAAATGAGCCTATCAAGGGAGGAATTGTCGAGATTACATGGGCCACATTGCCAAACACAATCTTTGGCTTCAAACATTACGAAAAGTTGCTAGAAACATAGATGGGTTTGAAGCACCTCTTGAATGGGTGACTGTTTTGGACAAGGTGAACTCCCAAATGTCAACTAAATGTTTTATATACTATCCCAAGTGTTCATACATGGACATGAATGTACATTTAGATGTAGTACAATGGTCTAATGATTCAAAGTTGTATCATGTATTGCAAGGCGTGGAACGTGGTTTCAACATCTTATCAAGTGTAGCCGTGAATTTGCGCACTACTTGGTTAAAGGACATCGACATGTTGGATGTTGAAGCAAACAACAAATATCACTTTCCCAAGAGTGTATATTCTATTTTATCATTCTATGGAGGGATCACAGAGGAGTTTTTGAAGGCTTTTAAGGTTTACAAAGTGGACAATAACCTTGTTGGTGGAAAGGTACAATGTTCTACAACTTTGTAGATGTTGTTGATGTTAGACCATGTTTGTCTAATCTAATGTTTTTATTAGCAAAATTTAAAAGAAGGAAACCTAAAGTTGTTGTAGAAGAAAATTAATTGCTTGCATTAAGTTATATGCTTTCATGATAATTGAATGTGCTCAAAGTATTTTGATTTTGTGCAAGTTTTGCACATCTTCAACTCCTTAGCCATACTTGCAGGAGTCGAAAAGCGGTTTGCAAATTGGCCTATGTATGCAAAGGGCATCCCCTAGTTTTCATGGGAATTCTTGGTATAGTGATGTGGCTATACATATGGAACCGTTAGGTCTTCCTAAAAAAACTGAATATGCTCAGGTACGGCTACTTTTTAAGGTAGATCTCTTCCAAAGCTCTAACAACACATTAGTAATTAAGGAACTCGCTTTGGTATGCATGTACCAAAAGGTTCCTCCCAATAGGTTGAGTCACCTTACTATGTGTGAATAAATCAAATGGGCCTTACCCATTTGGAAACAACCTACAAGACCTAGTATTTCGTATGAAATGGTGCAATAACTTGGAAGTTATAGCATAATAAAAATAAATAACATACTCTGTGCTATCCAAGTTGTGCTTCATTTTTTAGAAAAAACCCATTTCTTTGTAAATAACTTCAAGTCTTGAAATCGATTAAGTAAGGTGTGTTAGTTGTGATTAATTGATGCCATTAGATTAGATTGGTTGACCTGAACAGTAAAACATTGTGATCCTACAATTTCTTTTGTGCCTCCATCATTTATTGACATGCGGGTTTGTCTAGATGCTTCAAATTTATCTTCTCAAGAGGAACTTGACTTGCTCAAATGCAATTTCTAATTTGAAGATAATTTATGAATGGGCTTGCTGGCTAGTGGTGTGGTAATTGTTGTTGTTGTTGCTCCACCCAATGTTGCAAATTTTATTTGCTCCATTATTGTGCCAATTATAAGTATTTGCATTAAAAAAACTAGAAATATAAGGAATAGAAACATGGCAACTTTTGTTGTTGTTGTAAAAAGCAAAGAAGAGCAAGGAACAACTATGGCTATAGATACCACAAATGGGCAAATTCCAATTGGTGCTTATGGGTAGAGTGAAGAGAAAATTGAAATTATGGCTACATGGGTTGAAGATGGGCAAGCTTCAAATAGTAAACTCATCAGTAAGGATTTAAGAACCTTGGGTGGTCGAAGGATTCCAACCCATTCAACTATGTTGTTGAGTTTGTTAGGGACTTTAGTAGCTTAACAAGTGACAACCATGACCAAGTTGGTTTTGGTGGTAAAGGTTTGGGTTGGGGGAGGAGGGATGTTTCATGGGTGTGTCACAGATCCTAGGTTAATGATGATCCCCAAGGGAATCTATTTTGGGTTGTGAGGAGATTTGTGGGAGTTGATGATCCCCGAAAGAATCTGTTTTGGGTTGTTAGGAGAGTTGTGGGAGTTGATGTTCCCCAAAAGAATCTGCTTTGGGTCGTTAGGAGATCCATGGGAGTTAATAATTTACAAGAGAATTTGTTTCGGGTTGTGAAGGAATCAAGAGTTTCTATTTAATGATGATCCCAAGAAAATCCATTTTGGGTTATGAGGAGATTTATGGGAGATCATGATCCCCAACAAAATCTGTTGCAGGTTATGAGGGAATAAGGAGTGTCTTTGATTTGGAGAGACAAAAAGGCCCAAAATCAATGTCTTGGAGATTAGGAATAAGGATGTAATCTAGATATCCATGGCCTAGGAGGAGAATGGATAGGTCTATGAATCAAGTCACTGCTACTTATTATTTGAGGCAATAAAAGGAACAGGAGCAGCATAAATGGGTTGCACATAATTGATAGCCTTGAATCCGCCACTTCTATACCAGCAAATGATGATGGCGAAAACATCTGGGTTGAGCAGTACTAGAAAGAAAAATCTTTACCATCCTAAGTTCAAAGTAAATGATATGGTTTTGGCAAAGCTGATGGAGATGGAAATTCCCTTCTGCAGTGAACAAATTCTAATAGAACATCAACTCAACAATTGTAGTAGCCCTGATGTTGTTGCTGAATTTGCCTTTAACTTCCTAGGCCATCACCAACACTTCTATAACAACAACAACAACAACTTTGCCAATTTGCAGGCATGATATTTGCTGTCTGCAAATTTTTTTTGGCCATTAGGTCATCCAATCCCATCGCCTCACTTCACTTATGAGGCAGGAGGAGCTAGAATTCATCTATAGCACAATTCCAACCTTCTCTGTTATGAAAAAACATTGGAGAATTTGGTCAGATTTTTTTCTTCATCATTGAAAAAGGAGGAGGCCAAAAGCAAGGTGTGAAGCAAATGGCAAGGACAACAAGCTTAAGAGCAACAACAACAACAAGGGAGTTGGATCATCATCATCATGGCTTGACATTATAACAATAAACAATGCAAGCTTTGCAATACATTGGGAAGTCATGTGTGGATGTGTTGGTGCAGGTGTGGATGCTGAGCAAGATGGATGATGGTAGAGTGCCGCTCACCATGCAAGAATAACCCTTTGTGCTAGAGCATAAAATTAATCATCGTCTCTAGTACTACTGAATTGTTTTTGAGGAATATGAGTTTGTAGTCACCAATAACTCACTAGGACTTCTAGGTCAAGTCTTCTTATAGTAGGTGTGGGAATGGACACCCAATGTTCTGTTCTACAATAGCCAAGAGTACTTGCGAATGAGGATGTGCAAAAGTATGATGTCCAATGTACTTTAACAGTACCCATGTTTGAACCTTCCTCCATGATTTACCTGGCTATCATCGAACTTGGCATGGGTGTTGAAAAACTGTAGTAAACACCTTAAATTGACATCATCTGTTGAGCTTTGCAGGTGCGAGTGATGGGATTTTTTCTTTTACTTACAACTTTCTTCCTAAATAATTTCATCTTATGCCTATAACTTTTCTTCCTTCTCCTTTTTCATTTATCATCCTTGGATTTTGGTTTTCCAACATGAATGATGGTGAGGAGAAAGTGTTTGATGCGGTTTGATGGTCTATGGGGGGTGTCCCTTATTCTACAATATGTGAATTTAACATCATCAGATGGAATAAAACTTCTTGCATTAAAGGTATAACATAAACCTTTCAACAACCCATGAGTTTTTTCTCATTATTTCTTAGATTTCAAGGCCATAAAAACTTTGCTAGGAGTTTGCCACAAATAGAAAAAAATTTCTATTGTGGTTGTTGATTTTGGAGATTTTGTTTTTTGCAAAATATTACTAGCACCAATATTGGCATTTTGATGTTGTTGTGTCTTCATTGATAGAATTTTGTAAAAACGTATCTTTTTTGATTGCCATACATTTCCTTTTTTAAAAAAGGGATTTTTCCTTTCATTTTTGTCATTGTCAGGAACGTTAAGTGTAGGTTCAACCATAGGTTTCCAAATTTAATCCTTTTATTTCCGAAATTTTGCAAAAGTAAATGATAGTTTACATGCACAAGTTTAGCAAAAGTAATACCCCTGCATTTTCACTTTGTTAGCATTTTTTCTTTGTAAAAATTAGAATCACTTTGAAGAAAAAGTCATTTAGAATGAACCCAACACCTTTTAGAAACTTCTAGAATGCTAGGCATTTTAATGGTGTTCTTATAAGGTGCATACTTTATTCCCTTGTTGCTTGGCTCCATCAACAACTGGTTTTCTACATGCTCACAATGAACCATGCTTCTTAATCATATTTGGTATGATTTTGGAAATAATAATTACATAATAAACATCATTTGTTTTAGGGAAGATTTGTGGTACCTTAAATGCCATTTCTTATTTCTGATGAGGATTTTATGGTTGAAGTTGGGATTCTTTCATATCTTTGTTGGAGTAAATTGAATTCTTAAATCACATGATTTGCAATGCAGTGTTGTTAAGGTTAACTTTGATGGGGTTTTGTTGTTTTTACTTTCTGTGATTAGGATTTTGCTTCCATTCTATGACGCACTCCCAAGTCCCTTGTTGAACCCACTTGAAGGTCCAACTATATAGAGTTGCAGAAAGTTGGGATTTGAGGGTCGCTCCCAACTTCTAGCACTAAAAGGGAGTAGAGGGGCGTGTTATAAGTCTCGGGATTAGACTAGGAAGAAGGACTAGATTATCAAGCTCGAATTTGCATCCAAAAACCAACCACAAGAGGGTTAGTTAGCATTCGGGAACACCCTTGGGTGTTGGGACAAGCCATGGGCACTTTGACACACAAGACTCACCATGGCCCGGACTCGGGGGAAGCCACCACCTTCCCCCATATAGTATACTTTGTAGCTCTCCGCCGAGGCTACATCCAAATGGCTCTTTTTCCCAGGACTCCCAAGTTGGAGTCTCGAAACTGTCCCGAGTTGGAGTCCTGGGACTTTGGACGTTCATAGCTCCTCGCCCCGAGCTCGGATCGGGACAAGGTTTGAACCAAAGTCCTAGCTCTTGTCAACAGCTTTCCAACGCCATATCTTACTCCTTGAGGCAACGTCGAGAAGAGGTCGATTCCTGACTTTTAGTGGTCGGGAGTCAAACTGGCAGTTTGACTCCCATCCCTTCTTTTGCCCATAGCTTGGGCTGCAAATATCCAAATGGCCCATGCGAGGCCATTTTGGGCATCTACTCTTCAAGACCTTTCCATTGATATAAATAACGCACCAAGGCAAGGAGATTTGACCCCTCAAATCGTCTTCTGTGTTTTTGGAAGTCCCGGAGGACTCCATTTTCCCACTTTTGGGAGTGTGAATTACATTCTCACACTTAGCCCCAAAGTGGGGTTGCGACATTCTACCTTCCATTTGATTAGATTGCAAGTGTTGTTATCTCACATAAGGGAGAGAATGGGTGTATTGTTGTAGGATATCAAACCTAGGTTTCATCAACCACGCATACATGGTGTTGATGGGCCTGAAAAGGATGAGGTTTGTGGATCAAATAGTAATTTTCCTTTGTAATCTACTATGATGCAATTCATACCTATGATTATATCCCTTTTTTCTTCCTAGGTTGGGATACATTTTTGTGGGTGCTTACTGTGGCCAAGAAATTGCAAGGAAAGTGCCCAATTGCTTCTAGAAAATATACATTCTTTTTCAGTTTGAAGGCATTTAAAAGTTTAATTCTAGGTGGTGGCAAATCATGGAAGAAGATGATGACATAACAAATTCATGGAATTTGTGGAAGTGTAGTGATGTTGGCATGGACATTTTGTCAACTATTTTTGGTGATGAGATTCTCCCTATTTTGATGTTCAAGTATTTCTTATGTCTTGTGGTATGTGGAACTCGTGTTGTTGCAAAATGCCATATCATGTTACATTGTAGATTGTAAGGTCCTGACAAGCATGTAAATTGAATTATTTTTACTGCCAAAAGTGGTCAAGGACCCAAGGGTAGCATCTATAAACTTTCATTCTAGACACTTGTGCAAACTATTTGTTGTTTGTTTAGCCATTCATGCAACAGCATGTCAATGGGTGTAAGTCAACTTTTGATGTTTCTCATGCTTTTGAGGCTCAAGTTGGTCTATCTTTTAAATGTTTACTCGAAATTTGTTAGTCCACCAACCTTGTAAAGTGGAGTGTGATGCAAAGCTATGTTAATTAGTGTGGCAGTGGTTGTGGTTTTGCAGGTCAAGCTATCAACTACCATAGATGCAGCTTGGAAAGAGCAGGAGGTAGTAGTGTTGGCATTGGGTGGTGTTGTTGAAGGATGCATATACGGTCTTCTTCCACACTTGTCACGGGTACCTCTCCCTCTTCTTGAATCCATTCCATGGTTTCAGAACCCTTTATTCTCTACAACTTGTCTTTTGAGCAATCATGTGTCCACATGTGCATGGTGTTGTTGACTCAGTCAGTTTCCCAAGAGGAAGAATGTTTGATCTTGTGAATATGAAATGGCTTTAAAGGAAAAGCTCACGGGTTTTGTAGATTGTAGCATTTTTGTGCCCTTGTTGGAAGATAAATGCCCTTTAAACGGAGTATCACTTGTTGGACATTTTCATGCTACAACAAGTGGATTGTTTGGGTGAAATGACACTATTGGGTTGTTATTTCCTGGCATTGATTTTGTTTAAAGATAGGCACAAAACTAAATTGGAGACAATTTGAAGATTTTTTTCTTTAGTAACACTCCTGGCAAAAGAAAAAAGTTTCTTGATGATTTAGTGACAAGGTATTTTTTTATTCTTCCTTTTACTTATAAGCAATAACACAAGCAATAGAGGGACAAGTCCAATTCGATACAGTGTCAACAAGTTTGCTCACGTGTATTTTTAATAATAACAAACGTGTATAGGTTGTTGCACGTTTTGCATTCGCAACCTTTGAATAGGTGACAACCTCATTTTTTTTGCTTTCTAATTTGAATTTTATTGCCATTTGCGCATGTGAAATACATGATGTTGTCATGTGCAATGCTTATGGGTTGAGATCTTTTTTTATTGAGAGAGATCTTTAGAACAGTTGTAGCGCTCTTCATAGAAAATCACAATCACTAAGGGGGCCAATCTATGTCTACCCATGTCCAATGCTAATACTTTTCTGCCAAGGGGAAGTTGACTATTGTTGAAGGACACATTATAATTTCATATGCATTAATGATATGAGTTAGGCAAATGGGTTTCATGAAAGTGGTAGTGGCTTTTGGATATTGCCTATTGAATCATAGGAGGCGGCATAAAAGTTAATGCCACATTTGGAGCTCATTTTGCAGCATTTCATGTATGCTTTTGGAAAATATCAGGTGATTAGGTAGGCATCTTTCTCTTGCTAGTGGATTGATGATCCAAAATCTTGTTTGTGAAACACTTGCAACAAATTTTCATTTAGGCAAGGGAGGAATTTTCATGAAAACTATCAAATTTTTGCTCAACATAAACATTATGTTAAATTGTGATTGGGTTGTTCCTGCAATGATGGAATGTAGGAGATTATTATACAATTATGCTTCTTGTTGTCATTAAATTGCACCAAGTCTTTGGTTTTTGACCTAGTGCTGATGATTTTCTTACTATGGTATTCTCATGTAAAATCCTCAATTTGGAACAAGATGGTTGAGGTGGAAGCTTCATGGTAGTGATACATGCCACATTAGTAGCATGTAACTTGTACCTTCTCATTTCCTTCATCACTCATGGTTGGGCTAGTGTTGCCCCTTTCCTCTTAACTCATCCAAAAGTACATATCCTTTTCTTCCACTACGCATCAAGGTGTCTATTGTTGAGTTTATGTTATTATTTGTTAGCTAATGACGGGCTAAACTTCTATGGGTGGCAAAGTACTATTGAGGTAGGATTGAATGCAGGCTAATGAAGTTGTCTATTAACACACATGTGAATGTCTTCATGGATGCATCTTTTGATGCAATCAAGTAAGACATAAATTTGTTCCAAGTCAAGCTGCGCTCTTTGCAATCTAAGATTGTTGCAAAAAAAACAATTTTGTTTGTTGTTAAACATGTTGGCCTCATCATTGCCCAACAGTGTGAAGCTTCATTACAAGTTTTGCAGTTTCTTTGCATATCCCAGGCTTTCAAGGATAATGTATGATTGACGTAAATGTCAAAGTGCAGAAGTTAAGAGGATAGGGAACATTGCTACTTTAATGAGATTGGGTTTTTTTTTCCTGCTAATTACAGCCACTTTGTCGATCTTCATTGAGAAGGGTTCTATTTTGTGTTTCACTTGCTACCTTCTCTTAGTGACAATACATGCCTCTAGTTGGATTTTAGGATTTGTGAGTAGTTTTGGTTAGTTTGTTGATTGTTTTATTTGGATTCCAATACTTGAACGAACACCTTCGGTATAGGCACGTATGTTACTGCTTCTTTTAACCTATAACTTCAAACATAAGGGATCCATAACACTTTCACTATCTATTGTGAACCGAGTGGGGGATAACCAAATAATAGGGTGAGATGGACAAATAGTAGTAGACACCATTTAATTCTTCATTTCGGGTTTGGGGTTAAAGACATTATCTTGTTATCTATTCAATTTGCTGGATTTGGATTTAAAGGTCCTTTAGAACTAATGAAATATAGATGGTTAGGGATTCCCCCAACATTGCAAAATTTTATATATGGAATGTTGAAATCATGTTTTTACAAATTGTGGACATGGTGAAACAGACATTAACATACAAGAGCAAGATGAAAGTACTCGAACATGAGCACAACCAAGCTAGAACTGACAAGAAGAAGGGTTCCAAAAATAAGATCCGGTTAGTCCTTTTTGAATTTCACATGCAAAAAAAATGCCTCCTAAGGAAAGGGTTTTAGTTTTTATGATGAAATTTTCCATGGGAAAAAAATTTCCATGTCGGGTTTGTGAAGTGTATTGAATTCGACTCTGTAATGGTTAGCTACTACTTGGAGAGTGTACAATGAATCTTGACCTTACCATTGGTGTTTTGACTACATAGAGTGGATGATTAACTTGAAACTAGTAAGGAGTTGGAATTGCAGATCATAGGGGCAGAAAAGCTGAGTCTATGGCAGTTGCTTGGCATTCAAAACAGTCATTGCATTGATGTTTTGGAACTTCATTGGCATGCTTATGAACGTGTTCCTTGGATATTTGCAACTTGTTACATAAAATAATGCAATATAAGTTGGTTTTTTTGTTGTGACTATGTGTAGATGTTGAAATTTTGTGAATTAAACCAAATTTTATTTTTGGATGAAATGGTAATTGGTGCATGAACCATGTAGCTTGCTGAGCAAGTTGCAACTAAAGTTTGAACCAAGGATTTTCTTATTTGTTCTTAGGGTGGAATATGTTTTAAACCATCACAGAGGCACCCTACAGGTATAGGAAGTTGTCCACAAGAAGTTTTGTAATTCCATAATTGGAGTTGTATTTTTGTTTGACCATATGAGGTGTGCCCTGTGAATTAGGTTAGTGGAACATTCTCTAGTAGCACTATTTATCAATACTGTCCAATATTGATTATCATTTATTAAATCAATACCAATAGAAAGTTTGTAAACATGTTGAATATCATATCTCTTGCAACCAATGGTGCATATGCAATTTCTAAATGCTTTTGTTGTGGTGTGCCTATAAAACATTTACAACATCATAATAAACATGAATACAACATTAATTCACTATTGAATATCCAATTTGCAATTGTGTTGTTACAACATTACATCACCTACCTTCAACAATGCATAAGCAATACAAATACAATGTTGGGAAAATATGATTATAACATGTATACAATAACATAAGCAACAAGAATACAACATTGAGTCAATATTGAATATCTAGTTTGTAGCTATGTTTTTGCAACGTTGCATCTCCTACATTCAACAATGCACATGCAATACAAATATGGTGTTGAAAAAATATGACTACAACATAAATAAAAAATATAGACAACATGAATACAATATTGAATCAATACAATAATAGAGTTTGTAACCATATTGTAACAACATTGTATCATTTACAATTAAAAATGCATATCCAATACAAACACAATACTAATGCAATATCATT
>Ga0116231_10004039_pt1 | contig 29984 bp, 25 predicted proteins | sample S1TSphgellanicum_2_FD_89695 | JGI IMG/M metagenome (GOLD analysis project Ga0116231, IMG submission 89695) | Host-associated microbial communities from peat moss isolated from Minnesota, USA - S1T2_Fd - Sphagnum magellanicum MG | ecosystem: Host-associated > Plants > Peat moss > Unclassified... | reverse complement strand
ATTAGGCTAAAATTGACAATGGTTAAATTAAGTTAGGTTAAACTAATTATTGTTAAACTAAATTATGTTAAATTAAATTAAACTAAACCATGGTTTAAATATGTTTGACTTTATTTTATTTTGAAATATTTTTTCAGAAAATGTACATTTGATTAAACAAAAAATTATTCAAAATGAATTAATATGATAATATTAAAATTTTATTATAAATAATCATAATATTAATTAATTTTTTATTATAATTATAGTGATAATCAATTATATATAAATAATCAATAGGTATTATATATTTAAATTTTATCATTTATGCTCAAATATTAATGTAAATAGGCTACACTAATTAACCTACAAGTATACAAACGTCCTAAGAAATTATTAATTTAAATAAAATAATAATATCAAAATCATATTTTCATCAAGTAATCATAAAAACTAAATATCCTATAATCACCTTTGAAGTGCAAAAGAAAAGGAGTAATGAAAAATTAACAAGAAAAAAATAAGAAAAATAAGCTTTCCAAGTTATAAAACGTTTTGTTTTTTTTCTTAGGACCCCTCCTACTTTCAAAGCTCATAACTTTCTTATTTATAATTCATTTTAAATGATTTAAAGTGCTATAGGAGCGCCATCTGAATTCCTAAAAATCACATTTGAACTCTAATAGCAAAAAAACAACATAAAATGAACTTTCTAGGTGTTTAAGAACCGGCCTTAATAAATAAAAAATTGAGTTTTTTGACCCCCTTTACTTTGGGGGGCCATAACTTTCTCATTTCTAATATGTTTTCAATGATTTTTAATGTGTTAGATGCGCTAAGAGGAGGGCTTCACGTTTTGTTTGGACACCAAAAGCAACAGAGCCGTCCCGTGGCTGTTATACTTTAATACAGTAGTTGCATCTAATGTGCAACTAGGTTAGTCCATGAGGTTTGCAATGGAATATTTTAACCCATATCCTTTGGCTTCCAATTCTATTTGTCTCAGTATATAACTAGGAGCAATAGTTATGTTGAAACCAAATACCAAGTGTCATTGGGGATGACTGAATGAAAAAAGCTTGACCTTTATGAAATTGTCAAACTTGAAAATAAGATCGGATTATTCTAAACCTACTTATATAACCTAAACCTAACTATTTTTTAATCTACTTACATACCTAAATAAACCTACTTACTTAATAGGGTTTAATTATTATTTACCTACCTAGTCACCACTTGTCAACATCTTATTAGCCATAAATTAAATGATTTAGATTTCATTAATTAATATTTAAAAATTTAAAAATAGGTGGGCCTTGATTGCCACGTGCCACCATATAATTGGTGTTAAAATATTGAACACGTATCAAATGGTCAATGAACGTTCCATGGTGTGCCATGTGTCATCATCCTAGTGGCAAAAACTTTAATGATTAAAATTAATCCATTGAATTTTTGATTTTGAAAACACAAAAAAATTAAATAATGACATGTGTCCACAAGCTAGTTGTTTAATTTTTAAACATGTGTCATATTTTGATTAGTTGTATGTAGTTGCAAGGAAAGTTGCACATAAGGTGCAACTACATTGGATTGGTATATATGTATGAACATGTATACTAACACCATATATACATGTTGCATACATAATGTCGCATGCAACTGCATGTCCTATGCAACTTGTCTTATGTAACTACACAAATTTGCAGTTGCAACGTGTCACATGCAACTGAATTTTAGTTGCATGTGACAATTGATATGTGACAATTGATATGTGACAATTGTGCAATTTTCGATGGACTCAAAGTCGTAGAACAATGTTTTTGCTAATGTAAATATGTGGATGGACCTCATGTTCCTTTGTTGTTAGGCTAGAAAAACAAAACGCATGCCCTCCATTGCTATGAATCTTCTTTGGATCATCAATTCTAAGGCAAAAGTGATAAACTTCATGTTGGAAACCAAAAAAAGATTATCATTACAATCAAAATTCAAGCATTAAAAGGAACAAATGTTAGGTTGTGAAAATCTTAGAAGTATCCATTATAGCACTAGTCAACTTTTGAAAGGTGTTATTATTTATTATTAGAGGCATCTGCAATTAGGCAGAACTTAGGTTTTTCCTTATCTGACACATGTAAAAATGTGTAATTTGCTTACTTTTCAACATGATTGGTTTCAATGCTTATTATTCCCATTGAAAAATGTTGGCTAAATTGTGTCCCAAATCCTTTGTTCACAATACTTTGCACACTGAAGTTTAATAGAAGTTCTTGGTGTTTCAAAGGGTCCATTGTTTTGCATGTTTATTTTGTTTGTGTGTGTTGTGTTTCTTCATGATATCTGATTTTTGCATATTTGATTTGTAAGTTGTAAAAGGTTCATTTCCAATTGATTATCTTTCGGGTATTCTTATTTCTAGAGTAAAATGTGGATGTTGTTATGCTTTTCTTCAACATTTTGCAGCATGTAAGTGATGACGATGATTTCCTTTTTTATTAGCATGTCAAGGACAAGATATAATAATTTATAATTTCATTGGATAAAACTAACATTGGAATGAGGAAACACAAGTTTGGGAAATCTGAGTTTTTGTGTATGTTTATTTTAGTGCGAGGAGCAAGATCAATTCAATGGGTTCGATACAATTCATTACTTATTAAAAAAATCAATTGCAAATAGGGTAGCTTGTGTTAGAGCAAGCTATTGATTATCCTTTTATATTCATTTACAAGGGAACAAAAAGAATTGTTGGTAATCAAATTGGCATCACAAATTATGTTTGTATTATTATTGCTTTTAAGTTATAAAAATTTATTATTTCCCTAAGATAGTAGACATGCATGCATGATTTTAGGTTTTACCAAACACATACATGGGGCAAACACAACTAATTTGGCAAATTAAGGAGTGCACTACTTTCTCCTACTCACAAGATTTTAACATCAATTATTTATTGGGATTATTGGACATTTGCAATTGGTCCATGGACTACATTGACAAAAAAAAATCATTTATTCCCCACATTTTTGCCTCCAAACCACACTCAGGTTTTTTTTACCACTCCCCATTGGTGGATAGTCCATCATTTAAAAATAAATAAGGCCCCACTTATATTGGGTGGTCAATTTTAAATTGTTTAACAAATTAAAGGGGGCCAATACTTTCTTTCCCTCAATGGTTTTAACATTAATTATTTATTGTTTGGGATGTTCAAGGATAACATCAAAAAGGAAGTTTGTTTAGTTTTGGATTCTTTCTTTTCATTCTTAAAAAAATATTTAAAAAAAAGACTCATTAAAAATTAGTTTCAAATCTTTTTTTAATATCTTCATTTGTTGAATGGGAACAAAATGTTGTTATTGTTAAGGAATATATGATAGGCAGTCTTTGTATCCTATGTTGCTGAAATGCCATCAACGTTTACATCCATTGATAAAGTCTAAAAATAGTTTTGTTGACTAAAGATTTGATACATCACAAAGTTTGTAGGCAAGAGCTTGTTACAAATTGTTGTGTGACTTTTGGGTTTTTGCGAGTTTGTACATCAATGTCTAGAATGGTAAAATGTTGTCACCTTTCATCTATAAGCCATTGGCAACTGAATACTCAAGGAGTCATATTTTTCGCATTTTAATTCTAGTTCAAGCAATAATTTTATGTTTTTCATGGAATCAAAAATGTGCAAAACTCAATTTTGCAACAATGTATATTTCCTATCGATTTTGGTGTACATTATTCTTAGTTATTCAATGCATTTAATGTGTCACCAAACTTTATTTACAAGTGGGAATTATGTTATTACAAACCCCAAATTTGTAATGTTTACACCACCAGTTGTGCTAAAGGACTAATGTTTACTAATAGGCCCATAACATGAAGTATAATCAATTAGACATGACTACAAATGTAGCTCAAATGTTTGGTACTAGACGAAAAACACATTGAACATGTTCTGCATGGAGTTTAATAGAGGAAATTTGTTGTGCCATTTGACCTAGATTTCTTAATAGCAACCCTATTCCATGTTTGTAATTTACATTTAGGTCTTTGTGATGTTAATTGCCAATTGTGTCATAATATAATATTTTGAATATTAAGGTTTTCAAGGTCTAGTAAAACATCTAATTTCTGGTTGCAATATTAGTATTGAATATGTATAAGAATCATAGTGTACACAAGCACATGAAAACAACATAAAACACCTATGCCATGCATAAGTATGATTACAAAAACAAAATTTGCTTGCAAGTTTGTTTAAGTTTAACTTGGAAATTTTCTCCTTTCCACTTCTTTAGCACAATAAAAAAGGTTATACATGTTATGTACAAAATTTGTAACACCTTGAATGTTTATTAGGTTATTCAAATTATTATCTTATCTATGCCTTAAGGTATGTTTGTTCACTCACATGCTTGCAATAGTATGTAAAAAAAAATAGATCACCACATTTATTCATTGAAAATGTGCATCCTAAAATACACCATGTAGAAATATAAGACTTCATCACTCAAGGAGGCATAATGGTTCAATTGGAACTATGTTTTTTTTACCACATAGTTATAGTTTCCACGGGGTATTTTCTTTTCATCTTTTTTGACCTCAGGCTCTTATGGGCTTATGGTGTGCAAATGAAAATGTTTAATGCTTCAAAGTCTTTAAGATTACACATCAACCATGAAATTTTCATACGTATGCTCCATGTTGTAATTATGTTTTAGTCAAGTTGATCATGATTTAAATCTTACCCAAAAAATGTTCTTATATGTAACTGAACTTAATCTCAAGATAATTTAAGGATTGCCATAGGTAAGACCAAGTGACTAGATGTAATAAACATAAGTTTCATGTTGCAAATCTCGGGAAGAAACTATAACAACATGAGTTATCATGAACAACTTATCTATACAAGGGTTTAAGTTGAAAATGACTTATTGTTTTAAGTAAGTGGGTGGTTGTTGAACTTGTTTACAAAGGCCTTTTTGTAAAAAACAAATTTCCATTATTATCATCTTGTTCTAGGTTTGGAGCACATGTATGTTCAAAAATAGGGATATGATAGAACATATGTGACCAAAGCTTAGTCTCATGAACAAATTGTAAGGTTGTGAAAGCCCATCACAAGGGCAAGAAAATTTCACGAGGGGTTTATTTAGAAAAAAACTACACATAGTCTAAGATCACAATTTATAGAAGAAACAAGGGAACTTTCTCACAACCATGTAATGGGATGTAAGAAAAAAATATTACTCATGTAACTTAAACAAAATGGTCCACAATAGACAAAACTAATCAAATTAACATCACCAAGTTTCAAACTATTGTATTTAAAGATTTCCTTGGATTATGTTTTTATTGCACTTCATCTTTTTGGCGAAGAATTTGAGTTTCCCCAATCATTTGTGCATTGTTTCAATATTGGTCATTGTTATTTAATCTCATGATGTTTACATGTGTGCATCAACTTTGAGCCAATATATTCTCCAAGGTGGATGAAAAATATTTCCTTGCCTATCAACTTGAGAAAGAGTTGTGCATTACCTTTCAACCATCATGTTTATGTAAAGGTTTCAGAAAGTGTTGGCTACAATGATGGACCAATGACATTTTTGCATTTTGGAAATTATCAAGATGTTGTTATGAGTATTATTGATATGAATAAGAGTGGAATGTTTCAAGCTTTACTTGATCATACTTATACACATTGTTAATTACTAATGATTTGTGAGGTAAATCAATCATTTGCCATGGTAGTTGGGTCTACAATGCAACATGGTGAAATCTTTCATAATCTTATAAATATGTGTCATGGGTTTCCACTATTTGCACTAATAGTAAAACGTGCCTTAAATTTGCAATCCACTTCAACATTATCATCCCAACAATCATAACATCAACATAACTACAATTGGACCAATAATGCAAAATGCATCACACATTATCAAACTTCGTTGCAAAAATTATTAAAAAAATGCTAGTTGGGGTATTGAAAATCCCTTTGCCTAGGCTACTTGTCTATGTTTCCCTTCATTAGTCTTGAATATATAAGAAGAGGTTGATTTTGATGATAATGAATTTCATGTAATGAATATCACCTTCACAAAAAAAGGCTCTTAAGGAAACAATGCAAAATTGGCACATAATAAACCCAAGAGAAAAGAATGCAAAATTGGCACAAATGTAATGTAAAAACCAAATACCATGTAATGAACATACGAAATTGCTGATTTTATTAATAGTGCATGACTTTTGTGCAATGTTGGCCTTGCATCACCATGGCATGGAAATTACATGCTTTTAGTCATGCATAAAAATTGTGTGTTATACATATTTTTTAATGAAACATTAGTATCATGCATCATTAATATTGTCATGTTGAATGTAATTATAATGTCATAATAATATTTTTAAAGCAATGGATGCGACATCTAAACATGATGAAACAACAATTGTGCATCTTCTATTGCCAAATTGTGGCCTAAGAACTTTGCAATGTAACAATTACTATTTAAATAATTGAATAGATCTCAAACACAAATGAACCAAAAAAAAACTTGTCAACTTAAAAAAAATAAAATTGGAAATGGTACCAAATCAATGTGAAAGACATCAAATGTCCTCTTTCATGGTGGGTAAACCATGAATCATTGTTTCTTACCATTGGTTTCAAGATTGCTTGCCAAATTCTAAGCATTGGGGTAGACCCATCCTTGGGTAGTACCAATAGGAATCACTTCAAAGATTCCTTAAGGAACCAAAATTGGCCAAATCATTTTCCTGGGCCCTTTCCTTTAAATGTTTTCACAACTAAATTTTTTTTCATGTTCATCCATTACATGCTTTAATATATGGATTGAATTTTATTTTTGAATTTTAAAATTTTATTTTAAAAATTATTCTTAATAGGAATGGCCCTTTCAAGAATCAATAGCTTTAACTATGAAAATTCTTAATTAAATTATATTTACTCAATTGATCGCTTAATAAAAAATTTAAAATCTAGTGAATTCAAAATTACATTAGGGAAAATGTTTGCAAGAAAATTCTCAAATCATGTTTCAAATTTATATTCTTAACCAAAAAATTCAAGGAAAGGAACCAATGTTACATTCCTTAAAAAAAATTAAATGCAATTATTAAGAACGTCAAAATACATTATATTATTGATATTATTGAAATTTCAGAATCTATGGAACCTAATGAATGTATTCATTGAAAATTTTATGAAAACATTTATTTAAATGTTTCCTATGATTTTTCAAAGATTGATGGGTTCAAGAAAATCAAAATGTGATGTTCCTAATGATACCACCCAAGGATGGGTTTGCCCATTATGGAATCATAAATTGAGAAAAAAACTTATTTTCCTTAACCATAATTTTTACTAATATCAAAAGATGTTTACATATTCAAAATTGATATTTGTGAACAAAAAATGACCTAATGAATTTAGTGTAGGTTATAGTTTAATACAATTCATTGAAATGGATGGAGATTTGGAAAATGAGTTAAATGTTTTTGAAAGTGCTTTTGAGAGGGACATGAAGTTATTTAACTATGAAAATATTAAAAATAAATTGTTCTCATGTTGTCAATTTCATCAAAAATTTGTTTGACGACAATTTTGTGAGTTTGAAAAAAAGATTGAACATAATTGATTTTGAGAACCACCTTAGATAACCAAATATTTTAAAATTTATGAAAGCTAAGAAATTGAAAACTAGTTGAAGGAAAATAAATGAAAACTTTGATACCTTGTCCCTTTCCACTAAGATTTTTTTTAAAAACACTTAAAGGAAAACTAGGTAGGTTTTTATAACCCTCATGAAAATTGGATTCAACAATTATAAAAAAAATGAAAACCACTTTACAATAATAAGTACTAAGATAAATTTATGATCCTTACACTTTTGCAACATGTTTAACTACTACAAGTTTGTATTTCTTAAATTGTGATATTATATTGTTTTGTCATTTTTTGCGTAATCTATAACTAAATTCCCACATTACCAACACCACTAAGGGGAAAAGAGGTTGTATCCTACATATTAAATCATGGTTGTAAATGTAAACACATTATAATGAAATGAAATTCAATATATGGTTACTTTTGTTTGACTTTGATGTTTATTTTACTGGATTTTGGTTATTTAATCAATGGTGTTTAATTTTAACCCATAAAGTCAAATGGATGTTGGACATTTTTTCCGTTAAAGTATCAAGGTTAATGAATCTCCTTTGACTTTGATATTACATTTTTTCCTTGTTAGCTATGAAATTCGTTGATCAAATATCATAATTTTCATTCCCCCCCCTCCTTCGACCTTTGCTTCTTATGTGATTCTTTTGGGGTTGTAATTGCTTTGATTGAAATAAAAGATTATAATTTTTTTAAAATTACAATCCATTGTGACTATTTTTAGATTAAAATTTTGAAAAATTGGTTCATGGGTTATAATTTCAAATATAACTTACAAAATATAATTTGCAATTTGTAGTGATTGCCCATGGGGGTCATTATGTTTTCATTTTTCCCATTACATGTGGTATAAAAAAGTACTTTTAAGGGTAATATGTGAGGGAGTTTGATTGTTTCCCTCCTTATTATTATTTAGATTTTTAATACTCACATATTTAAAGCACCATGGACTTGATTTGAATTTTGTGTGTGTGAGTTAATTTTTGATACCATATATTTCTTTGAAATTTTATTATAATTGAAAACATGAAAAGTGATGAAGTTGAAATAAAGTGATTCTGCATGACTAAAAAAACATCATGCATGAAATGTTCAAACTTAATCTTAAAAACACATCAACAAACATTTTAATACCATATCACAATTTAGATGATGAAAATTATATCTTACACTCACAAAGTCATTATAACAATATACATTTGGTTTGTTTCCATTATAACATATATATATACCCACACACAGACTTTTGAGTTCCATAATTAAAATAAACAAGTTGTGCATTGCAACCCAAGTTATTATTTTTGGAATATGTTATGCATAAGTATTTGTAAATTATTATAATAACTAGTTATGCATATTAAATAATATTATAATTAGTAGACCATTCACTTATTATAATTAAATGTATATTAAAAGGACTTATAAATAAAATATTATACATATTTAATATTTTTATTAGTGCATACCCTATAATTATATTTGGATTTTGATAATCTTGACATAATATTATTAGTTGGAAGTATAATTTTTACCCAACAAGCGATATGTGGGACCTTATTATATATATAGATTATAATACAAAAAAAATGATCCTTGCAAAAATGATAAATGGAAAATTGTATATTTTGCAATTTGAATGGATTACAATTGCTTAGATTGAACAAAAATGTTTATAATTCATTATGAATATTGTTTTGAGATCAATTATAAAACATTGTGAATGGATTGTAATTGGTTGGATAAATAGTTGTTTAATTGTGATAGATAGGATATTTGAGTTTTTCAAAACATAAATGGTTAAATGGTTTTTTTGATTGAAGATTTCCTACTTGGTTGATGTGTTGAATGTTTCAGTTCAATGTAAATTTCCATTTAGTTATGACGATTGATGGAAATCTTGTATTTAATTGTATGTGCATAATAAACACACTTGATAAGTAAACTCAAATGTGGTGTAGGCACAACATGCATCCCTAATATATATGGAATTATATGACCTTAAGGAGTAATGGGCTATTTCAAAAGAACAATTGTGAATATATGGGCTACATCTAATGCCCATTACATTAAATTCCATGATTCTTGTCTTGAATTTATTTTGAGTTGTCAAGATATTTAGAAAAGTTACAATTTATCTTATTTCCCCATCACTCTTTCAAAGGATAAGTGTATATATGGTGACTAGTCATTGGAATTGCAAAATGGTTTTTTTTATGAGATTTTTAAAAAATCATATAATACATGCACCTTGGAAGTAAGATATTATATTTTTTACAATTAGTCATTTTGAATTCCTCCCCACAAACAATGTGTGTAGCCACTAAAGTCGATTAAAATTTCAAGGTGATTAATTGAGATATTAAAGTTTGTTTGGACATAGATTTCAATTGTTGAAAAATCTCATTTAAATATAAAATTTTAGGTGCTTGAACCTTCATGAAAAATGATGGTTCAAGTAGTGCCATTGGAAATCAACACCAAAAATTTATAAATATTAAAACCCATGGCAATATTTTTAGAAAGTTAACAAATCCTATATTTGGAAACAATGGTCAACTTTTATGACATGGACAATCCTCACAAGGATTATATGAACTTGAAGAACCTTGTGGAAGAGTTTTTTCATGTTGATTGATGAAAGGAGGTGAACATGAACAAGAAGAATTTGTATGTTCGTGAGGTGAAGATGAATAAGAACAACATCTGGACCAACATCATTCCAAACAACCAGTATTAGAATTTGGTTTGGACAAATGCATGAAATTAACATGTTAAAGAATCAACTTGTGTTAAATATCATGGGGTGTTAGATGGCACCTTGAGGAGCTTCCTTGCCTTGATTGGCAAGGTCTTGGGCTTGGTGGCTCACAAATGCATGTGCAATCACATTCACAATTTCCAAGGATCATGGGGCAAAGAACAATGGGACGAGGAAGAGGCAAAAACAAGTCATCATGTTCTAGTGCCCATTTTTGCATGGGTAGATGGAATTCCTTACAAAATGCATAGTCATCCTTATATTGCTTGTGTAAACCACTCAAACAATTTAATGGGCAACATAATGCAATTTCGTTGTGATAAGAGCACATTGGAAAGTCGTGTTGAATGTTCAATGAACAAGGTTCAATGCAACATGGATCAATGTAACAAGGTGGGTTTGAAGAATATTGTGATGTGTTGATTTGTTTTTTCATGTTCAATGCTTCTTCTTTCAACCCAACAAACATCCAATGGAGTTTAAATAATCATACATTTTGTCATTATTTGTTGAACAGTGAAAAATCCCATTGCTATGTTGTTTTACATATGTTGACAAAATTGGTGCAAATGTGTATTTGAATTAAGGATGGTAGTGCATTTATGGGCTTGGAGATCATTGATTCATCTGGATGGGCAAAAAACCTTTCCATTTTTAATTGAAATTATGAATATGCATAAAATATCCAATAATAAAATTGGTTTTTATTTGTGCACCATCATATATATATGACACAATTTAACAAGGCTTTAGAACAACAAGGATTTGGAAAGGAAAACATCTTAAGTTGTTTAACAAATTATGAGTTTTTTTTTAATCATATATTTAATTTATTTATGTAATCATAATTCCATGTGCCAACTGTAACACAACATTTTCCAATGCACAATATTTTATATTAAAAGTTGATGAATTATTTTTGACATTCATAAAATTTCACAACATTCATAAAACATTCAAATTCCAAATACTTTAATATGTATTAATCTTAAAAACTAATTAACATCATTTTAAAAGAAGGTTAAAACATTTCAATGTACAAAATTATTTCAAATAAAATCATATGTATTGGAGACATTATACAAGATAATCCAAGAAAACAAATGAAACCAAAAAAGGTTATGAAGCTCACCTTTATTTTCTAAAAGTTTCACAGATTTCAAAGTTTTTACATTCGAATCCAAATATTGTTTGATGAAAAATCTGTTTTATTTACATAAACATTGTACTTGTCAAATATTGCAAACAAAATTGGGTCATATTGCTAATGAAACATAGTTTCCTTATCTTCCACTATAAAGGATTTCTATTTCTCTCAAAGGGATGTAAGCTTTTCTAACACTCTATTTTGAAATTACAATAATTGATTAGTGTGGGGCAAGTACAAATTTTCAAAATGAGATGGGCACGACCCTTTTCAATTAAAATCACTCACATAAAGTTAACCCAATTTGCAAGATTTTGGGGATCCATCACTCACATGGGTTTTTTCACTTAATAATGGATTTGTTATACAAATGGTGTTTTAAACATTTGTAATGTGGTTAGATTAAATTCTTATCGTTCAAATGGTCACCTTCCACAATCTATGTCATTAAAATATAATTTGAATTTTCACATTTTAGTTCTCATCTAGCTTTTAAGTTACACAAATTGAATATATATGTATATGCAAATAAAGTTGGAATCGGTAATATTTAATGACCTTCAAACACAAAAATAATATTTAACTTTTTGTTCACTTCAATTAAAAGTAATTTATAAGAACTTGATGTATTCAAGTGATGCATTGTCAAATATTGAATCTATTTGTTTTCAAAGTTCTAAAATTTTAATCTCTTCAATATGATTTTATTAAAGGTAATAGTTTGGCAAGCACAATATTCTTATTGTTGCATTGAAAATCACTTGTTCATCACACTAGTCTTGCATCTTTTTTATGATGTAGACAAATTCATGTCCAAGGATATTAAAATGTTTACATAATTTTGTAAAACAGTCATAAAATGGATATTCTTTAGTAGTGTGTGACCCAAAAATTTCTTGTAATGTATAAGAACATAATTTTCACTTTTCGAGGATTCAACAATAAGAGGTTATATTGGAATAAATGTTGACATGCACAAATCCAATGTGCAACAAAAGAGAACATCAAATGAACATTGTAAAATTCTTGTTCATGTGCACATAATATGTAATAGTTCAACGATATTTCGAATACTTCAATAATTTTGTGTACATTGTAAGCTACTAGGGTTGCAATAAATCAAGTTCTACTTGTATTGGAGATGAAGGGGTGGGTGGAAAATGAAGGAAAGGACACGTTCCCCCAACAATTGCACACAAAACATTGAAATATGATGGTTCATTTTTTTCATCTTGGTGGATATTTGATTACTATTTTAAAATGTTGATAATGTGTTTAGATTTTAGGATTTTAAGTTGTTAGGGTTATTTTAAAATTTTCCTAATAGTTTCAATAGTTGTTGGGCTTCTAAATGTAAAATTATTATAATTAAAATCATGATCAATTTTGTTTTTGAAATTTTTGAAATGTTGATAAATACGGGAAATTTTATAAAACTTAAAAACAATCTTGAGAGGTTCAAATAGATATATTTTAAAGGAGTCTTCCTTGCCACAATTATCTCATATATTTTTTATGGCATGTTTTGTAGTTCATATTTGTATGCTTGTGCAACATTTGTTTTTGTCTTTTGGTTGATGATGAACAACCATTGGTACATTTTGCCAAACCAATATTCATGGCTAGGTAATACCAAATTGTATTCAATAGCCAACATGTTCCATGTTTATTTGTTTTGGTTTTACACAAACATTTTGCCTTGGGTTTATGTAGCTTTTAGTAAGTTATTTTGGACGGGAAAGAACATATAATAAAGTTATCCTTCGAGTCTTCCCTAGTCCCATGTATTAGTTTCATTTGTTATTTTTGGTTATCCATGAAGCCCCAAAATCAATAGATGAAATCTAGAAATTGGGGATTGGTGATAAAAATAAAAGGTGAAGAAAATTTGAAACTTTTTGACTCTTGATATTCTTAAAGGTTTCCACAAAAAAAATAAAAAATTAAAGTTTGAATTTTTGGGCTTTTTTTGTTTTTACTACAAATTTTTTAAAGAGTTTCAAACACTATAGACTACATAAAATGACTTTAAGGATTCTTTCTACATGAAATTATGTAAATAGGCTCCCTCACTTCTCACTTATTTTTCATCTTCACTTGTGGAAATTATTTTTAATTTTTTTTTCCTTTACTCACTTTAAATTTTTTTGTTGTTTTTTTAATGTTTATCAATTGTTCTTACTTTTTTATTATCAAGGTTTTTCATTTTATTTTAGAAAAAATTCAATGTTTATTTTGCAATTTTTGTTAATATTTTTTGGGGGGGTTCAACAAGTATTAACATTCAAAAAAAAAAAAATTGGTAGGAAGAAATTTGAAAAGAACAAAAAACAAAAGGGGATTGGAACTTCCAACACAAATTAAAAAGACACGACAATAATTACCTCTTTAAAAATCCCAAAGAGGTATATTGTTTGCAACAAACCTCCAAAATGATATAATGATGTTAGCAAGTGAGTAACGAACAATGAGTGATGAATAGGTGAATAGGCTCAAGTGAACAACAAGGAATTTTTATAGCATATTCAATGCACCACATCATCAATTGTTTTACTAATATCCTCATCACTAGTAGACAACCCCCCCTTTTGCAACTACATTTTCACTATTGTTCAATTACAAACATAGTTGAAAATTACAAAAATAGTTGTAAATTATATTTTTCAACCGCTAGATGTTTTTTCAACTACAAACCGGCAAAGTCGATAAGTACAAGTCAAGAATGTCACTATAGTTGAAAGTGTTTGCCACGTGTTAGTACCACAACAATAGCCACTATGTGCCATTATTTACCATTTTAGTAGCAAAATGTTTTACCAATCTAGTTGAGGGCTATTGTCAACTACCTTACTTGGTGGATGAAATTCATTGGTTGGCTGGGCATGACGTTAACAGATGTTTAATTGCAATCTAGACTATGCTAGATATATATAGGTTGGAATGTTTGGCCAATAATGAGGTGACACATGGCACATTCACAACATTGCACCAGCAATTGACCCAAAGTAAATGATTAGTTGGAAAGTCAATTGTGTTGCAATTACGATGAGAAAAACATTTGGCCAATAATGAGGCAATGCGTGGTGATTTAACATGTTCAATGGATTAATCAAATTGTAGTAGAGAGTGAGTTACAAGGTTAACTATATTGATATTGTGTTTGTGGAATGTTTGGGCCAGTAATGGGATGACACATGGCATTTTTAAAATAATTGACAATGTTGCAACTTTGATAGACTGAACGGATGGTTAGTAATGAAATGACGCATGGCACACTCACACTCTCATAATAGGAGTTGAGAAATAGTAAAAATTTAGTTGATAGGTCAAATAAATTTAATAGTAATGCAAAAGCTTGAAGTGCGTCAACAAAATTGTGAAAGGAGTCAAGCTTAAGTACAAAGCTTGACTAATATAGTGAGAGAATAATAAGAAAAGAGGTAAAGATTAGTTGAAAGGAAGTTAACATGTCTATTTTCTTTTGTCATTATAGTTGGCATCGAGTTGACCAATGGACTGCAATGCAATTAACATTAAGTTGAATCTTTATTGGAATGATTATAGTATATGAACCATGCAAGCTAAACAAAAGTTATAAAATGAAATCAATAGTACATCTAATTTGCATTCTTCTATTCAAACATCAACTAAAGGAATTCAAGATGCAACATTCCTAACTCCTATAGTTAGTTGTAAATATGCAACTTCCTACCCTAGTTCACTTTCAATCTAGATTAGTAGCCTAGAATTGAACCAACCCATATACCAACCATTGGAAGTGTGTAATTACAATAAAGTCTATTATACTCCAATAGGAGGACAACTTTGAGGACTAAGATTCGACGCCCCTAATGATAAATTTCCATCAATAATGTCCTACATCCATCGCACAAAGGTATTATTGGTTTCCATCATTCAAAAATACAAACAAACCACAATACCCAACAAAAAAAGTAGTCATTTGCTATAGTTGGCTATGATGTCAAATCTTAAAGATGTAAGATCAACCTCTCCAAGCTACCAAAATCAAGGAGATGACTATAATCAAAAGCATCCTCACCTAGTAAACTAGGTTTGAAACTACATATAAACCCTGCAAAAGCATTTACAAACTATGTACCTTTTTGGAAATAATTAATGTTCCACAAAATCTCTTGTTAGACCAATGTAGATGCTCTAAATTTTCATTGACTTGTAAATACCTTTCATCTATTGGGCAATCTATAGTAAGTCGTCAGCATATCATTAACTCCAAGTACGATTTATTCAAACCTATTATTCATATTTACTTGAATATTTTTAAGGATATGGTAAATACAAAAAAATTAATCATATATCTTGATCTAAATCTAGACAAGAACATATCATAAAACTAATACTAATAAAATCTACTCATTCATATCTACTCATATCTAATTTTGAAATTAAAATCTAGTCATGAAAGTATGAAAAAAAATCAAAACAACATAACTAGCTATGGAATTGAAGCTTTTCCACAAAAAAAAATGTTTTTGTTTCATACTCCATCAAAATTCAATGTTCTATATTGAATAATCCTCTTTTCATTCTTTTCCTTATTCCAAGATATAACCATCTAAAAAAATAGTCCTATGATCCATTCAATTCAAAAGGTGACAAAAATTATTTAATCTAATTAATAATTCTTAAGACAATAACTAGGTAAATAGAAATATACTAACTATTACCATGAATATTTACTTCCTTAACATTACCCCACATGTACTCTAAATTATGTTTTGAAATTCTAGATCAAAATATGTTAAGAAAGTTAAATTTGATGTTATTTTTGATCTTGTGAATTAGAAATGTGATGTTGATCTTGTTGGACTATAGTTTGATCTAGCTATACTTCCCTTTGATTTGTTTGTGCTTGTTGTACTTCAAATTGAACCAATGTCTGATTTTTTATTGTATGTAGAGTTGTTGTTGTTCTTCTTATTATTCTGTTGATAACTATGCAGTTGTTTAATGATGTGTTGTTGTCTACTCCTATGACTAGAACTCTGATGTCACTTATGGCTATTGTTGTGATTGTAGATTTGATGAAATCTAAGTTTGCTCCTACTATTATAACTTTGATGTAACTTGTAGTTGTTGATGTGATTGCAAATCTAATGTAATCTAAATTTAATCTTGTTATTACAACTCTAAGGTAATTTCAATCTGATCATGTTGAACTTCCTAAGTTTTGTGTTCCTCAATTTATATTTGCTCCCCTATTTTTGTGGTTATAGATGCATACTCCTAAAAATTAACCTCTTGTAAAACATATTTTATTGGTTATAGAATTTGTTTTGATGCATATGTCATATCACCAACCTCCCTTCGAGGATTATCTTTCCTTCCTCTAAGGTCTACTAGTTCTTCAGCTTCTATTCTTGTACTTGATGGTCTTGCACCATCAGTATTTCCTCTCTCTTCTTTCTCATTTAACATTTTTGGTTATGGAATGAGGACTAAAAGTTCATACTAAAATGATGGTATGACTTTTTCCATTTAAGATATTTTATGCATGTATAGACTTTCATTTCTCTCATATCTTCTATAGACCTTTCTAATATCTTTCTAAACAATATTTTGCACTACATCCCACCATAGATTTACATCCTTTTCCTGTATTGTCAATGGCTTGAATTTTACCTAAAGTAAAGTATGTTGCTTTTTGAGCTCATTGTTTTTTTGAAGACAATGTCATAATTGAAAATCTTGATCCCTTGGGCCTCCTCTAGGAGTTTCTATAACTTTTCATTAAAAGCCATTTGCCTCTGTAAAATTTTGTCCATTTTTGCTTGCTTTTCGTCAAATTGCCTTTGTACTTCATTCTTGGTTTGATATACATTACCAATGTCCATTTTGAGCTCCTCTAACTCCTATTGCTTCAAAAAAATCTATTTCATATTCTTGTAGTCTCTTTGAAATTTGTTGTGTTTTACACTTAGAGAATCCTTTTCTATTTTCAACTTCCAATAATTGGCATTTATCTGCTTTAGAATTACATGCAAAGATTCCTTATCTATTTTAATGTTCTCCAAATCCTTGTTGTGCTTTTCCATGTTGTTAATATTTTGTATGGCTATTTGTAGTTTTATCAATATTTCATTATTCTCATGCTTCCTGACCTACAACTCTACTTTGAACTTTTGTTCCTCTCCAAAGCCCCTTATAAATTTTGAACAAATATGTCCTTCTCTTTTATAATCTGCTTATTTTTTATTTATATATTAGAAAGTCTAAGTAGAATATTGGTCATTTGTACAATGTATTCTATTTCTTGTTGAAACATAGTAGCAATTCTCCTATGTTCATCCCACTTTGCTTCTAGCCTTTATACAAACTTTGGTGTATGAAACCTATGAGTCTATCCCCTGGAACTAGTACCTAAAGAACCTAGACTTTTGTGTGTAATCCATATTTCTACATGTATATTTGTTCTTGTTGTAGAACTCAATCTTGAAGGTAGCACACCTTCATTATTATGTGGTATAGGAATAGATTGTTATACTTATGATGGATCTAGGTCCAAGTTTTATATTTGTTCTTCTACTGCCTTTTGAACTTGAGATTTTGGCTCCTTCTTGGGCCATCATTGGTGCTCCTGCCCATTTGATTTCTATTCTTGCTTGGGAGAGTGTTAAAGGAGTAGCTACTTGCAATAGTAATTAGTTAATGTATTTATATTTACTGAGCTATTGTTTTAGGAATTACTAGCTAGATTACATAAGTTTTATTGCCATTTAAATTCGAATAGAATATAGGACTATTTTTTTTTAGGTATTTCTTTTGGAGAAGAGAAAGAGATGAGAAACCATTGTATCATTCTAGAACATGGAACTTTAATGAAGTATGACAGAAATATGTTTTGATTTTGGGAAAAGCTTTGTTTCCATAGTGAGAGTTGTTATTTTGATGTTTTTTTAATCATACTTTCATTACTAAGTTTTCATTCTAAAACTAGTTCTAAGTATATCCAAATGAACAAATTGTGTTAGTATTAATTTTATTGTATTTTAGGTCCAAATTTTAGACCATATTATAGGATTAAAAAGTTTGTATTTACCATTCAGCGACCATCCCAGGGTCTGAATTCAAAGTGAATTTTAGAATGTTGTTTATGTCTTGTTGCTGAAATATTTGTTTTTATAATTAAATTGTGAATTTCAATTTCATTTTCTACATTTTTTTTCAAAATTTGATCATAGTTTTTTTGTTTAAGAAGCAAATCTAAATGGAATAGCTAACATTTAGTGATTTAAAACATTTAGAATAATTTCTTGAATATAACAAAAACATTTGTCGATAGAAAAGAAACTTGGAGGCCATTGAACGGCTTAGGTAACACTGATTATTCTTTTGTGAAATGTAAACTGGTGAAGCACATAGGCACACTAGCAATCTGCAACAAAATTCCAAGAGATAAGATCATTAGATTGAAAATGCAAACTTATAGGTTGAGTTGATACAAAGGAGAACTTCGACAAAAAATTGTGCTAGAATCAATAGATCTGATGTAACAACATGATTATGATGTTGTGATTCAAAAAGAACAACATATATTCAATAGGTCAGAAAGGGAGGAAATGGTACAAAGGTATAGATTTGCTTCACCTCCTTATTATCAGGAAGGCCAAGAGAATGAAGAGTTTGAACAAAAAGTTCAAAATTTTGAACCACTAATATATTATGTTGTTGAATAAGAAGCTACAACTTAGGGTATCAAAATATCCAGAGGAATTGAGCCGGTACTTGTAACTAGACAACAAACTATAGTTTTACCAAGAGTAGAACCAATAGTATCAAAAGGTGTTCCTATGGCTGTAAGAGTGAGGTACAATGAACCCAAAATTAATCAACAAAATGGTAGCATTAATAGTGGAGTTCCAAGGGATTAGAGGAGAGGAATTCATAATGTCAACATAATTCCAAGACCAAATTTTCCACGTTGCACATACTTCCATTAGATTGGACATTAGATCAATGAATGTCCATTTATTAAAGATAATGTGAGGCATGGATTTGTTGAACATTTCCAAAATTTGAATTTGGAACCTACAAGAGTAAGAACTCATGGACCTATTGATTTATACCATGAAAGGGTCAGAATTTTAGATAGATTCAAATAACAGAGTAAAAATGAAGGTTAAGACGGGGACAAATGTAGTACCTATCTTTGTAGCTCCTAATGAATGTCCATTTATTAAAAATAATGTGAGGCAGGGATTTGCTGAGCATTTCCAAAATTTGAATTCGGAACCTATAAGAGTAGGAAATCATGCACCTATTGATCTATACCATGAGAGGGTCAAAATTCTAGATAGATTCAAATAACATATTTGGAAATAACAAAGTAAAAATGAAAGTTAAGACGGGGGTAAATGTTATCTTTGTAGTTCCTATACAAAGTTTATTACAACAAAACAATATTGGAGTTACCTATGCAAGAACTTCAAATTTTAGAATGGAACTAGTAAGATTTATGCCATTGTATTATGTGGCAATGCCCCAATCTATAATTACAATTACTAAAGCTCCATTTGTGTTAACATTAGTTACTAATGTTGATGGTATCAAATATAGACCACACACTCCAAGGGGAACAAAATTTGTGAATTTGCATGAAGATTTTCCTAGAAAGGTGAATAGAATTTTTGCTAGTTAGCCATCAAATTAAGGAGGAGGCAACTCAGATCCACCAAGACCTCTAGGACCTCTAGGATATTCTGGATTGCCAATGGTGCATCCAGGCAAGTCACCATTACCACTAAGCAGACCTTATCGTCAGCCACTTATCTATCCTGAATATGTCAAGGATCTTAACCCAAATGCTTATGTCAGAGTATTTAAAGCTACCATTAGAGCAAATAGTGAAACAAATGATGCAAAAATTGTTAATCTATTTAGTTTTACCCTTAGAGATATTATATCTAACTGGTGTAATAATTATTTGGGAGATTATCCATATTGTACTTTTGTAGAATTGCAATTAACCTTTTGTAAAAGGTACAAAAAAGTTCAAAATGATGAACAAATTTACTTGTAGTTTAAAAACATGAAGCAAGAGAAGAATGAAAAAGTGGAAGTCTATTATGAAAGATTATTGAATTTGATCAATAGTCTTTAACAATAAAACAACAGATAGCTTCTTACCTATTGTTTTCAAATCTAGATTATAATCATATATGCTTGTAGCAACAACAAGTATGAAAAGAGAAACTCTTCAACAACATAAGACAACAACTTTGGTTTGTGAAGAAGGAATTTTTGAAGTAAAGCCCATGAGTAGTTTTTCAGTACCACAACGTAGTAAGACATATCAGCTTAGAAACTTGAGACAATTCCAAAGAAAACAAGAATGTATTGTACAAATTGTCACATGACAAATCATAATGTTGAAACTTATAGAGTCAAAAGGAAGACCTTATTCCTATATTCTTTGAGGTTACAACTTAATAGATTAAAGTACTGAAACTTGTGAGATATTCCTATCATATTTATGGAGATACTAGACATAAGATCATAGATTATCCTAAATACAATGATATGCATAATATGTTTAAGAATAAAGGAGTGAAGCTTACAAATAAACAAGCTATGGTAAAACCCGAGGTTTCAAATCCTTCAGTCCATATGGTGGATGTGAATATGGCCATCACCAAGAAGAAGGTCATTAAAGAATAGGTGTTTAAGGATAGAGAGCCAATTAAGAAAAAGTCTGCTACTAACTAGGAAGATGAGCAAAAATTGCAACAATTTTTTGTCAAGACTATTCAAGAGATGCAAGCAAAGGACCCACTACAAAATCTAGTTCCAAAGGAAAAAAACATAGTGGAATACAAGTTGGGTGGGATTACTAGAATTTGAAGTTTGCACATAATTCATTATGTCACAAAGTTTGTTTGTTAGTCCTATTAACATAATTACGTATGTGGAACAAATATTCCAAGATATCAATAAATGGATGCTGGAGATGACCTAATCTTTGAGGTTAGGTCAATTATTGAAGATAACACCACATCTTAAAAAGTATATGTGGTAGAAATTGAAGCCAGAAAAACCAAATATAGCTATTAAGCAAATATCAAAACCTAATGTAACCATAGTGGTTGAGACATGTTTTGAACTAGACATAGTAGCTATGAAGGTAGATAACCAGATGGTAATTATCCAAATATAGGTGGGGGAGAACATTGTTGAAGATGTTTTGATAAATGGAAGAGCAAGTGTGAACATTATAACAAAAAACCTCATAACAAAGTTAGGTTGACCTAAACCAAGACTAGTTCCATACCACCTTAGAATGGTAGATCAGAGTATAATTAGACCTTTAAGAATCATCAGGAATTTGAAGATTCACATACATGGTACTCCATGTATAACCACATTTATTGTTCTAAAAACTAGTGTGGTAGATTTTAATTGTTCTATGTTGCTAGGAAAAGTTTGGCTCAGAAATGCAAAGGTTACACATGGCTGGGGTAATAATGTCATTACTATTCAAGGTAATGGAATAGTTATAACAATATTAGTTAACAGGAAATTGGGAATAAAAACTAAAAGGCCCCAAGTACTTGTTTGTTATGACTTGTTGCAAAGGTTAACATATGAAGAGGATTTGATCTTTGAGACAAAACCAAAATTGCTTTCAATTGGCACAATTACACTCTTACAAGAAATGGTTTCATCATTGAATGTTAGAATATCAAAAATTAGAAACACTAAGAAATCTAATTCCAAGCAAAGGATGTTAAATCAAATAGTTATAGAAGTGGTGCCTTCAATAGTGAAATCAAAAGACATTTGTGTCAAACCAAAAGTTTCATTGGAAGACAAGGTTCATTTTGAAACATATTACCATCATAGCCAAGATGATATTCAAGTGGATGAGATACCATTAAAAAAACAAGTATAGAATTTTCAAATAGCATGTTGGATTTTGATTAAAGAACAATAGCTTGTTAAGTTTAATCTTGGTACAAAAGCAAATCCACAATATATCAAGGTTAATTCACAATTGACAAAGGAAAAGATTGAGGAACTTCAGATGCTATTTAAGGAGTTCAAATATGTGTTTGCTTGGACTTACAAAGATCTGAAAGGCATACCTCCAAAATTAGCTCAACATAGAATTGAATTAAATACCTCAATACCACCAACACATCAAGCAAGGTACAAGTTAAACTTTAATTATGCTACAGTTGTCAAATAAGACATTGACAAATTATTAGCAGCCAAATTCATTCAACCAGTAGAGGAGGCTACATGGTTATCACCCGTAGTGGTAGTGCTTAAAAAGAATGGAAAATTGATAATTTGTGTGGATTTCAAAAAGTTGATTAAGGCAACCAAAAAAACTCCTTATCCTTCGCCTTTTTTGATGAGGTATTCAACACTATAGCAGGGTATGAAACTTATTCATTTCTAGATGGATATTCAAGATACCATTAGATTTGTATAGTCCCTAAGGATACGTACAAAGCCACTTTTGTAACAGTTTATGAAACTTTTGTTAGGATGGCGATGCCATTTGGTGTCAAAAATGGGCAACCAACTTTCTGAAGATTAATTAGCAAGGCTTTCAAAGAGTACATAAACTAGGTCATGAAGATATTTTAGGACAACTTAACAGTTTATAATGATTTAGAGAATCATTTAACGAAGTTTAGACTTTGTTTTTAGGAATGCAAAGAATGTAAAATTAGTCTCAATCCAAAAAAATGTGCTTTTATGGCATTTTCAGGATTGATTTTAAGGTTTGTAGTTTCCAAAGAAGGAAAAATACTATACCCTAAAAAGGTTTAGGCAATAATGAATATGCTAGTACCTACAAACCCATAGTAGATTCAAGTTTTTAATGGTATGGTTCAATTTTATAGATGTTTGATCAAAAGCTTTGCCTTAATCATGGCACTAATCACCAAGTTGATGAGGAAAACGAAACATTTTATTTGGACCACAAAGTGTCAAGAAATTTGGGATTAGATTTTTTAAAAATTACATGGAAGCACTAATTATAACACCTCCAAACTAGCAAATGGAGTTTCATGTGCACACAGATGCATTATTATCGGTAGAAGGTGTAATGTTAGCATAAAACCCAATTGGTAAGTATGATCAACCTATAGTATATGCCTCTAGGTTGCTCAATAAAGTAGAACAAAATTATACTACCATACAAAGAATAACCTTAGTAATGGTTTAAGTTTTGCATAAGTTCAAACATTTTTTATTGGGAAATAAGTTTGTGTTTTATGCAAACCATAGGTGTTGGGAAGGATAACAAGATGTTTGTTGTCATTCTTGGAGTATGAATTTACAATAGTCTACAAACCTAATAGAACACATATAGTTGTTGATGTTTTATCCAAATTGCCAGAGAGTTCAAAACCATTAGGTGTCCCAAATCAAATTGTGGATACGTCATTATTTTTTATAGAACCTATATGGATGTAGGAAATGAAAACTTATTTAAAAACGAGTCAGATGCTAGAAACTCCGAACCTAGTTTACAAACAAAAAGTTGGATAGAAAGGTAGAATCGTTTACTCTAAAGGAGAGAATTATGTATAGAGTGGGACGAAACAATAGAGAGCGCAGATGTTTGACCACCTTAGAAGCACATCTTGTTTTAAAAGAGCTACATGAAGGAGTGGTTGGAAGACATTTTGCTGCAAATATTACTGCAAAGAAAATTTTAGATGCAAGATATTGGTGGCCAACTTTATTCAAGGATATTCATGATTTTTGTAGAAGGTATGATAATTGTCAAAAAATTAGAAGACTAAAAACAAAAAGTCTAGCCAAGTTAGTAACAACACTTCCAAAAAAACCTTTTATGAAGTGGGGTCTAAATTTTATAGGTCTAATAAAACCAGTGGGAAGACTAACATGAGACAAATATATTTTGGTAGCTACAAATTATGCAACCAAGTGGGTGGAGGCAAAGGCACTCATAATCAATACTATAGTAATTACAACCAGATTTTTTGTATGAATATATTCTGATTAGATTTAGATGTCCATTGACCATAGTTATAGATTAGGGAGTACATTTCATTAATGACACATTAAAACATCTAATAGAACATTTTATGTTAAATCATGTTAGTTCTACTACATATTATCCACAAGGAAATGGATAAGCAAAGTTTACTAACAAAGTCATTGGTAGATTATTGACCAAGTTGGTTAATGAATAAATAACAGGCTGGGATGAACATTAGTCTATAGTTTTGTTTTCATGTAGGACTGCTTATAAGGTGGCAACAAGTTACACACTTTAACAATTAATCTATGGTTTGCATTTTCTTAATGCAAACATAATATGTTCTATCGATTATTAGTGGGGACCATAGAGATGCAAAACCCACTAAAATGCTAATAACCAGAATTACAGAACTTGAAAAGTTACAGGAAAACAGATTGGAAGCTTAGGACAGTGTGCGATCCAATTAATGGAATAGATTTTTGTGGAGTCAACAGAAAAATATTGAGAAAAAGTTCGAAATTAAAGATTATGTTTTATCGTTTCCTAAGGGAGAAAAAACACATATAAGCAAATTCAAGAAAATATGGTTTGGTGCATTCAAGGTATAGTATTGCTTACCCAATAATATTGTTTTTCTTGTTTCTTTTATCAATTTTGAACCAAACCCAATATTGGTCAATGGTAATAAGTTGAAACCATATACATATGTGGATTAAACATTGAAAGGGATTTAGAGTTTAGAGGATTAAAAGTCTTTACAGTTTATGGATGAAGAACACATGGAAATTTTTTTTGATGAAAAGTGAAAAACACAAGGAAAAACAAAGACCATTATGATTGATCAAATAATAACATCAGAAAAAACCCTAATAAATTTGATAAGTTAGCAAGTTATGAACAAATATTCATATCATGATTATGCATATTCACAATTATTAAATTGTGGGGTAGATAAGTTAGTGACGTCAGAACAAAATTCTGTTGATCCAATGACTCAACATAGGTTAGAGGGGATTTGTAGTGTAGATAGCACCATGTCATTAGATTCAGAAATGTCATCAAAATTAACCAGTGTCATGTCCACAAAATTTTTTAGTCAGCAGGTATTTATGTACCCCATGTTGATTTTAGTATGAATTTAAGTGGGATGATAGGTGTCAAATAATGTTAAAAAAATACAAATCATTAAAACATTAGCCCTCAAACAAAAAGTGAAACACCACTTCATGAAACGAGGTGATAACATTTCAGAAGGCAATAAACATTACAACGACTTTTTGTTTTCATTTTCTACAAGGAAGTTATAGTTGTTTGTTGTTTCTAAAATGAATGTTGAAAAAATTCTTATGGAGAAATTGCAAAAAAAATTTAGAGAGAAGTTGCAAAAGTTGAAAGAGGAGCAAGAAAGTGACATGCCCCCAAGCTCCTTAATAGACTCAAAGGCGAGTCTAAAGTGAAAACAACAGAAGAGCAAGGAGTTGGGCACGTTCCCTGGCTCGTAACATTTTGGGGTAGAGGGGCGTGCTGGAGCTCCGCGATGGGACTAGGAGGAATGACAATCAACTAATCACTCACACAAACCTGCACAAAACTAAACAACAAGTTGGTTAGTGCATAGTTAGAGCACTTTTGATGCTAAGACGAACCATGAGCAAACTCGGACTCACAAGATTCACCACAACCTAGATTTGGGGGAAGCTATCACCTTCCCCCTTATAGTATACTCTATACCTTTCCGCGAGGCCCACATCCAGATTGCATTTTGTCCCGGGACTCCCATTTGGGAGTCTTGAAATTCCCAAAGTTAGGACTCTTATAACTTTGGGTCCCCATAACTTTGTGTGCAAACCTTTGATTGAGATGAGGTCTAAAACAAAATTGTATCCCTTGTTGAGAGCTTTCTAATGGTATGTCGCATGCCACCTACATGCAAAGAAATCGGGTCGATTCTTGACTTTTAATGGTCGAAAGTCAAACTGCCAATTTGACTCCCGACCTTTCTTTTAGCCATAACTTGTGTTTCAAATGTCTAAATGGGTCATGTAAGCCCATTTTAGACATTTACGTTTCAATAGATTTCCAATGATATAAATAACTCTTCAATTCAATGAGTTTTGACCCTTGCAATTGCTCCTTGAAGATTTGGGAGTCCATCGGGACTCTAACTCCCCAAGTGGGAGCTCACTTGGGAATGTGAGGGTTCATTCTTTCACACTTTCCTTCACTCTTGAGAATATAATATGTGCCTCCCAGGCCTCCCTCTTGTCTCGCACTCTTGCAAGCCCTTGCCTTGGTCATGAACCCAAGGCTAAGGTTACGACAGAAAAATTGAAAGAGTAGCAAAAAATTACAAACATTTTGCCTTTATAATCTAGGTCTCTAGAAAGAGGTTTGCCTTTTTCTTTTCCAATTTATTCTTCTTCCTTTTCTCAAAAATATTTTTCGATATCCAAATTTGAGAGAATTTTTGAAGAAATTAACAAAAATGAGAAAGATTGTAAATAAACATTGAAGAGATATAACTTTAAAAGGCCTAGAAAACAGGCAGGTCCTAGTGAACAATTCAGTCCCATTTTTATTTCAAATTCAAAGGAAGACCACCAAAGGGATGATTTGCAACAACAATAATCACCATTACGTCAAAAGGAGCATACTTAGGAACAAATTTCAGAAAAAGTTCATATTCCCAACAAGAATTAAACACACAAAGAGAACAAGATGGTAAGCAATGGTTGCAATTTTGCATTGGAAGAAAGTGCATACTCATCATGATGATGAGATTAAGTATGTCTTTACTTTAACAAAACATAGTTATAATGGCAATTTGAAAAACATTTTGCTTTGGACTAGCTCTGGAGAGGAAAAAAGAGCTTGGGCAAATAGAGCTAGATTGGTAGGCATGTTTGAGATTGAATGGAAGACACCTTGCCACAACAATCTAGTTGAATTTTTGAACAACATGAAGTTGGGATCCTGAACATAATATAATCAAGGTGATGCTAAAGGAGGAGTAGAAAATAATAAACAAACATGTGTTGGTAGAAGTTTTTAGAATTTGCCATACAAGAGAGACATAGGCAAACCAAGCAAAAATGTTTGATGTTAGAGTAACATTAATAGAAATAATATATAGAAATTTTGATACTTACAACACTAATGAAGGGTGGGTTGTGAAAAAGATGAGGTCAAAGTATGCTAATAGAATTATTGCCATTCAGCCAACTATTTACTAGAAGGATAAGGTGGAGTATTTTAATGATAAGTCTACTATGATGATCTCAAGGGCAGATCATGGAAAGTCTGTTAATTAGGTTACTATTATGTTATTTCAATTGGTCAAATAATTGATCAAATGGGATAAATGTCAAATATAATTAAGGGAATAGCCAAAAGAGAACCAAAAAAATATGTATGCCATTTTGCCATAGTCCTTCAAGTTTTGTTTTAGAAGTGGTTTCCATTAAAAGGGGCAGAATCATAGGAGAGGAAGAAACAGGCATAACAACCTTAAGAGGACAAAAGAAGAAGAGATAGTATGAAGGAGAGGTTCATTAAGAACAAAATTCCTTTGAACCCTACGCACATCTCTCCTAAAAAGGAGAAACAACCAAAGACTAGGACAACCAAAAGAATAGTTCTGATGTTTAATTTTGATGATGATGAGGAGAGAGAAACTCTGTAGAAGAGGTCGAAAAGACAAGAGGATATTGCAATGAAAGGCAATATCGATCTTCAATAAGTAGCAAAATTGTTAAATAGCAACAACAACATTAGAGATAAAATGATAAATCCATATCTCTTAAATCTGATCCAAAATTACTGATTTATCCCAAGCAAGAGCAAAGTTGAATAAACTTTTGGAGGATACTCAAAAGAAAAAAACCCTTCAATTATGATATTGTCTTTATAGAAAACAATGAATTCAATAAGCATAATACTTTACTTTAGGTAAAATTCAAGGCATTATTAATGGAAGAAAAATTGCAAACTTATGGTGGGATGAAGTTTAGGACATTGTCTAAAAGGATATTGGGAAGGTCTGTAGGAAGTATGAAAGGAATGAAAGGATGTACAAACACATAGTTTTATCAAATGGAACAAGTTATGCAATCATTTGAGTACGAGCCCTTAGTTTTGTTTCTAGAACTAAAGATTTCAGATGAGGAAGAAAACAAAGGGGATATAGATGGGGCAAGACCATCATGTACATGAATTCTAGAGGAACTAGGAGACCTCAAAGGAGGAAAGGATAGCCTTGAAAGTGAAGATGTTAAACAAACTTTAGAACAAGTAGAATTTGTTTTGCAAGAAGTTAGTTCTTAGGAGTATGCATATGTAGCCATAGAGATAGGAGAGCAGATATAACCTGAAGAACATATAATAAATGAGGATTATTAGGGCCAGATTGGGCATGGGTCAGAGCTACAACATTAGGATCAGATTTTGATTACATCATATCTGTAATCAAACCAATAGCTACAACTTGTATCAGAATTACAATAATAGGAACAAACTCAGCTTACAACAAATTTGAAGTTATAGCAACAACTACATGTGTTAATAGAGTTGTAGTCACAAGAACAAAGTGTGTAATCTATCAACAAACAACTACACAATTGTTAATAAAAACATCAAAAGATCAATATATTTTGTATATAACAAAAAATCAGATAGTGTTTCAATTTGAAGTATAAACATAGTACACTATAGAACAAATATAGCAAACTATTTTATAGACAAATCAAATTTTTTGAATCACATGATCATAAATAGTAAAACACTTAGTTTTTTTAACATATTTTTTGTCCAAAAATTTGAGACATAATTCAAAATATAGGTGGGGTAATGTTAAGGGAGTAGTTACTTGTGGTAATTATTAGTTAGTATATTTCTATTTACTTAGTCGTTGTTTTAGGAATTACTAACTAGATTACATAATTTTTATCACCATTTGAATTCGAATAGAACATAGGATTGTTTTTTTTTAGGCATATCTTTTGGAGAAGAAAAAGAGATGAGAGACCACTATATCATTATAGAACATGGAACTTCAATGAAGTATGAAAGAAATATGTTTCGATATTTGGAAAAGCTTTGTTTCCAAGTGAAACCTGTTATTTTGATTTTTTAAAGTCATACTTTCATTACTATATTTTAATTTAAAAATTAGTTCAAAGTAGATTTGAATGAACAGATTGTGTTAATATTAGTTTTATTATATTTCAATCGAGATTTTAAACCAAAATATAGGATTAGAAATTTTGTATTTACTAGAAAGATCTATGATCTGTTGAGAATTCAAGCTCATCTAGTTAGGTTTCATTAGTTACTAGAGTAGGGAAGTAACTAGGTTACTTTCACAAGGTTGAATTACTTTCGTTACTTATTTTAACTTGGT
>Ga0116231_10004038_pt1 | contig 29986 bp, 25 predicted proteins | sample S1TSphgellanicum_2_FD_89695 | JGI IMG/M metagenome (GOLD analysis project Ga0116231, IMG submission 89695) | Host-associated microbial communities from peat moss isolated from Minnesota, USA - S1T2_Fd - Sphagnum magellanicum MG | ecosystem: Host-associated > Plants > Peat moss > Unclassified... | reverse complement strand
GGGGTGGAGGCACAGGCGAGGAAGGACCGGGCGGGGAAGGACCAGGCGACATGTGCATTATGCACCAAGTTCACATTAATGAAAAATAAAACAATCTATGGTGATCATTTATAGTAGATTTGTGAAACTATCACCTAACAACAATAATGGACATTAAACATTTTAACATTTTCGATTTCAATTCCAAACACAACAACATAGTAGTTGAAAAAAAAAATTGAACATTCTAATTTACAACAATGAGTTCAACATTTCAATTTCATTTTAGCATTGCACTTGACAACATTTTAGTTCATTCATTTCCTATGTGCTCATTTGTTCCCTAAATATGCTTCAAGTGTTAATCTTGGCCAGATCCCAAAAATTCATTACCTTTTAAAGTAATTTTTACTTCATTGAATCATGCATTTGTCCTATTATTTTGACATCTTTTTATTCCACCCTATTGATATTCATGTTCTAGTCACAACATTAGTGCATCTACATCAACATCCCTCCCATCCAACATCAGGTTACACAACATACAACATGTAACAACACCAACAATGAAGAGGATATGATGATTACCTTTGAACAACACACCTCTAAAATTCATTTTCAATATCCCAAAAACATTTTCCACCACATTCTTCCATTTGGAAAGATGTATGTTGTATAATGCTTCCAAAAATGTGTGCTCAATGTTTGCACTTTGCTTAAGAGGAATCACGAACTAGGGCAAAAGTACATAGCCCTTGTCCCAAATGATGTAAGGGAGAATGCCATCTTGTGATTCATATTTCAGGTCGAAGAAACCATCAAAAATTGTAATTTTATAAAGGTTAGGTCATCAAAATATTATGGAATCATTCATAAATTTTGATAGTCCCACAAAAACATCTCAAAATTGGTTCTATTAATCGATAATTACTTGCAACTACATGTTGTGATTCTTGGATTGGTAAGGGAAAAAATGCAACAAAAGCTCTCATAGGTTTTTGAATGTGAATTTACGTGCATTCAATTGCATTATGAACAAGAAGGAGGTTCCACAATCCTTGAAGCCCTTGACATCACCCTCAACAAATCTTCACATTGTGGCCACCAATTTTGGTTTTTAAACACAACATTAACAACAACAAATTCATGCAAGACCATGTTTGAAGAAGACTTGTTGATCGCAAATAGTTTGTTACATTGAAAATAGTTGGTTTCATGTGCAAGCTTCTAAAATGAACATGGAACTCTAGATGCAAATAGGAATTGCACATTTGTATGTGGTATTTTGCTTTATAATCAAAGGCCACAACTTCTTTGTTATTTGCAAACCAATTTATCTAATGATTCATAAATGTTCAACACACTTTGAATTTTCATGTTGAGTCATAAGGAAGTTCAAATACCAAATGGTATTTTGAACCTTGACCCAATCTCCAACTTCCTTTGTCATCAACAAAACAAAATTGTAATAAAACTTGAAATGATGCAAAATAACACCATTCCATGCACTTTCACCCAACAGTCTAATATTGGATGCCAAGTAATCATTTGTTAAAAGAGCCATAACTCTCATGCATTAACTTTCAACCTTATAACAACAAAGGAAAAAAAAAAACTCTTGCAAATGTTTTAAAAAGTGGGAAAAATTCATCAACAACAACAATTCCAATGGTGGCACCATTACAATATGCAAAATGAAAATATAATATGAATGAAGGCACTGAATGAAAACAATGAAATTGAACACACAAAAATGAAAAAGCTTGTGCTACATAGAAAATGATAAAGCTTATGTGAGTTGTAGTAAAAATGAAAAAAATTGAACAAAAGAAGGAATGATGATTCAATGTGGCATAGGTGTGTAATGTAAGCAATGGGCGTTTCAATTATCATGATGATTTGTTATTGTTTGATTAATTTTTTACTAACTTTCAATTACTTCACAAACATATATAAACACTTTGAACTATGTCCATACCTTAATTAGTTATAATTAGTACATTTGAAGGAAATTGATAAAAAAGATAATGCCTACCAATGATAGCTAAAACATTCTGACCTACCACCAACCTAATCCCTATCATCAACCTATTAGCAAAACTAATTAATCAACCTATAATAACTTAAGTCTAAATGTACATTCATAATGATTTCACAATGACAATTTCATTATTAAATTCATTGTGGACCATGATTGTATTCCACAACTTAAAATGATACTTTCAAATAACATGTATCAAAAACTTAAATACTTGATCATATTAACAAGGAGAATAATTGTTATTAATGATTTGGGATTCCAAGGTCCCACAAAAACCTAAGATTTTCAAGTAATGCAAAACGAATGTTTTTTCACTAGAAACATTGGTAGTTTGAATAAAATGTTAGTAGTAGTCAAAACAACAATGCAAATTTCATTTTGTTGCAGATTTGTAAACATAATTATAATTACACAAATATTAATTTTGTACACATCAAAATAAGAAAAAAAAGGAAAATATACATTTTGTTGAAATGAAATATGTCAAAGAATAAAAGAAATTGGAAGATATAAAATAATATTAAATTTACACCATGTTAATATTGTATGATGAATTTGGTCATAGCTAGCAAATAAATAAAAGATAAATATATATTAATGTGCATCATCATGTTTTTGTAAAAAAATACCTTTCATGATTGTTATTTGCTTTTTTTTTAATTTCACATCAGTTACAAACAATTCAAAAGTGATTTCACATTAAATGGTGACATGTTCTGTCGCAACCTGACTTTGAGGGAAGTGTGAGGTCGCCACTCACACTTTCGAAAATGGGACTTGGGAGTCCTCCGGGACTCCTGAAAACTCAGAACGCAAGTGTAGGGGTCAAAACATCTCGCATTGAGGCGTTCTTTATACTATTGGAAAGGTCTTGAAGTTTAGATGTCCAAAATGGCCTCGCATGAGCCATTTGGACATCAATAGCACAAGTTATGGTCGAAAGAAGGGTCGGGAGTCAAACTGCCAGTTTGACTCCCGACCATTAAAAGTCAGGAATCGACCTGATTCCGGTGCGTGCAGGTGAATTGCGACACACCGTTGAAAAGCTTTCGAGGAGAGCTACAACTTTGGCTTAGACCTCGTCCCAATCAGAGTTTGGGGCGAGAAGTTATGAACGTCCAAAGTCCCGGGAGTCCAAACCGGGATAGTTTCGGGACTCCACTTTGGGAGTCCCGGGAAAAAGAGCCATTTGGATGCAAGTGCAGCGGAGAGCTGCAAAGAATACTATATGGGAGAAGGTGGTGGCTTCCCCCAAATCCAGGCCGTGGTGAATCAAATGAGTCCAAGGTCGCCCATGGCTTGTCCCAACACTGAAAGTGTGCAAAATGAGTTCTAACCAACTTGTTGGTTGGATTTGGATGCAAGACCGAATAATTGAGTAAGCTTGTCCCTCTTCCTAGTCTAATCCCGGAGCTTTCAGCATGCCCTTCTGCCCCCCCTTTTGTGCTGGAAGTTGGGAGCATGCCTTGAGTCCCAGAAATTCCGTAACTTGAGTGACTTAGCCCCAACTCGGGACTAACTAAGGACTTGGGAGTGCGTCATGTTCTAGGAACCTATCTAAAACCAAAACCATTATGGAAATGTCATAATTGGATTTTCAATTTTTTTTGAAATCTAGTGACTTTTTCTTCCAAAAAAAGAATATGCAAATGATTTATTTTTTTTGCATATTTGTGAAAATTTTCAAAAAAATAAAATTCATCATGACATGCAAATTTGAATGTTTCTAACCGCAATTGTCGCATTTTGAAAGAATTGTATGATTTTTTCTATATGATGAAGGTCTTACCCATTTTTGGAGAAAATAATTTTAGATATATATATTTTTGAAGAAAAGACCTTGAACACCTTCTAGAAATATTGCATGCGCATGAGGCCACGTCACCCTATTTCCATTTGAAATTTCAAATAAAATTTTAAGACTTGAATTGGTGGGGGTTATAGGAAAGAAAAAAGATTTGTTGGAACCATGTTTACAAATAATAATTACACATTTTGACTATTCCTTCATTGAAAATAATTTTTTAAAAATCAAACCACCAAATTTAGTAACCCCATTGGTTTGAAAATGTCACCATGTCCTTATTTGAGATCTCAAATGAGATCTTTAAAATAAAATGCAAAAATCTTATACTAAAACCTTATTTGTAAATCAAAATTACACATTTTCATTGTTACTTTACTCAAGATATTTTTTAAAAAGAATAAAATCACCAAATTCAAAAATCCCATTGTTCTAAAAACATAAAATTTTAAGCTTACAAAACAACCCCATTCTACTGAACATGGAAAAAAATGGTATCTTTCTAACAATTCCATTGGTCCTCCAAAAATTCTCACAAATATTTTAAACCATGTTAAATAGGGTTAATGAAAATATTCATAAACCTCTATGGTATACTGGAGTTTTCATTGCTTGCAAGTTTTTAGGGATAAATGTGTTTTAGGGTTTGGGAAAGGGGATTTGAGAATAACAATAGTAACGAGATAGTGGCAAAAAAAGTTGTTACTACAACAGACATGACACGTACATTTAAAGCCAATGATGCAAGAAAGATGGTGAAATTGCAATATGAGGTAATCATTAATTTATTTCTACTTGCAACATTTGTGGCTTTCGCTACATTTTTGTCCCATCCAACCATAAGTAAGGAGTATAATCAATAAAAATGAGCCTACATTGTTTTGATGGATTTCTTGAACATGGTGTACATTGTTTTCTGCTAGAGACTAAAGCATCAATGAACTTTTATAATGGCCGATGGCTAATTAGGGATTTAGGAGAGCCATGGCCAAACATAAAGTTTGAATATGTGGTTTGCATTTGTATATTACTAAGGTCTATTGTAACTTTGGGTATTGATGATGATTATGATGTGTGTAGATGTTCAAGATGTTTACAAAGTAAAAAAGAGAAGGTTCTATTGGGAGAAAGGCTAGTGCTCACCACATTGGACTTTGGTACCAACATTCATCATTCTTACAAGCCATTGGTGATAGCCATTAGAAAGTTTTAGGTGGTTACAAATACACTTGCGTAAATTGCATGGAATTTTGTTAATGATGGGTAAGTAAGCTTTTGCAAGAGATTGGCCTTTAGTCACTTAATATCACATGTTTGCAATTAACTTGTAGATCTAGAAAATCAAGAGGATTTGTATTTTGTGAAGGCTTGTTTCCATGATGTTCATACCATGCTGGGATTTTAGTTTCTCGCATATGTGTTGTTGGCCTTTATTGGTAATGCCAAATGTGAAGTAGGTTAAGAAGTGTGAGTTCCCAATATTTGTTGGCCCTTTTAATTGTTGACTACCCATTGTGGGATCAACATTGTCAAATTGCTGCAAGTTAAACGAAGGACAATTTTCCCTTTGATATTTAGATTATGATCCATGTGGGGTGTTTTTGGTATTACACACAAGGTTGAACCGGAATGGCAACTGATCATTGTGTTATATTTAAACACATGCAAGGTGAACTTAAGTCCTCTTTGAATTTCATGAGTTATTTCAAATTATTGCAACTTTTGAAGAACCATTGTTGTTCGTCATTGAGGAGACATTAAGCAAAACTCAGTTTTTATAATGTTTGAAAATGTTTAGAATTTTGCCATATTCTCAAAATGCATTCCCCATTACCATTTGGGTGAAGGAATACTTGAGTGGTACCACTAAAAACCACCCACCCCAAAGTCGCAAGAATGTTGGTTTCATTTGAATTAATGAACAAACAAATTTCCAAAAAAAATTCCCAATATTTCTATTGGCTTTCAAGGAGTATCACCTTTGATTTCTTGGACCTTAGACATCTATAATCAAAATCAATGTGAGATGTTTTTTGTCTCTACTTTGCTCCATGGACCTTTTTTTCAACTTCAAATTTGCTCTGGAATTGCTACAAATTTTGTAAATGATGTTTTCTTTCTCTCGCACATCTAACTTGCAAAGAATTTAGTGTACATGGGGTTGCACACATGAAGCATCTTCCATCCATGAGGATACAATTTGGTTAGTTTATTTCTTACAAAAGAATTTTGTTGAAAGTCTATGAAGTTTGACAATGCATTTTTGTACATGCTCAATGTTGCCACAATTTCAACCATGCTTCAAAACTCAATAATTATGGAGAGAACCACAAGAAGTATGGTATAAATATTAAAAAATTGTGATAATTTTTAGGGCTTCATTTACCAACTTTTGTATTCATTTGTGGAGTTTCTAACATTTACATTGAGTTTTTTTGTTGTTGCAAGTAAAGTCCAAAGATTTGAACAAAATAAACTTACAATATGTTGTTGAAATATACCAAAAGAGAAAGCATGTTACTTTGGTTGTAGCAAATTTTGATACTAAGGTTCCATTTCTAATGAGATCACTAGAAACTTCAGTTTGTATCATTTAGTAATGTTTCAACTTGGAATTAACATGGAAAAAATATTTGCAAAGATGATTTTCAAAAATTCAATTGAAAATGAATTATTTCATCAAATGTTATTGGTTCACCAAAAACAACCATTGTCAAATATGCCTTCCTCTCCGACTAACAGAAGGTCCATGGACCCTTTGTGTCTAGTTGGGTTAGTTATGGATAGGTGACAAAGTCATTTCGGGATGTGTATATGGTTTAAGAGGTGGCAGGAAAAAAAAAATGTCATAAGATGAATGTGCATCCTTTTACAAAGAAATTAGGATAGATCATCTCACCTAGTTTCTAGGGGACAAAGTCCCTTGAAGCTAATATACTCTATATTGTATAATGATTCTGAAGATAGGAGTTTTGCCTTGCATGGCAGGGCCAATAATGGTGTAACCAAATTGAAAGTGAGACCTCTCTAATCTGAAAGGTCTCTTGAGTTCGAATTTACATTTAACAAGGTATATATGCCTACTTTCTCTACTAATTCTTTTAGATCCTGAGAGGGTGAGTACTGAACCTCATGGTCCATACCATAACAGCTCCAAATATCAAAGTTTGGACCAAATGATACCCTAAGCAGTTCTTGAAGTGCCCATTCTCACCTAAATTAAACCACGAATTCTCAATTTGAAAACCAACGTGATACACAGACCGAAGAACTGACCCTGTTTTGTGAGAACTGCCCAACATTCATCAAAACTTCACAACCAGCAACTGAATCCGAGAAGAAACCCAAGCTCTAGCCACATCTGCCTGCCCATTGCTGCTCCCTTGTGCTCCAAATTCTTCCAATTGAATCACACACTCCAACACTCCAACAGTCTTACACTACAAAAGCTTTCCTGCAACCTTGGAAAGTCTGTTTGAACTAGTCACTCACTCACATGTTCAATACTCTTACCTTAATAGCTACATTGATCCTGCACCGGCAGCACACAATCAATCTCACTTGCACCAGCAGATTCAACAGATTCATACTCATCATTGATCTCAAATACATTGCTGGTACATCTCCACTAGTGTGCCAAGTTGTCTGACACATTCAGGATTGCTCTTAGTGGGTTGGAACTTGGGTGGCCCTCAGGGCGCCCCCGCCCCACAACTTTGTTGCCACCATAACTGGACATGACCAATATAATGCATTTCATCATAATGAACATGATGTGCACATATTATGCGTCCCATGAACTGACATAAGAAAAAAGGAAGGCAACAAGTGTAGTTCAACAGGGATGAAAGAGTTGCAATCAATGAATTATTTTTTTGGTGAAAAATGGCCGTCAGGTGACACAGTTTTCTGAAAATATTCTGTCACAAACTCCTTTTTTCCTTAAAAACAAATCGTCTAACCAGCAACAGAAAATAGTTTTTTTGGGGGAGGGTGTTGCCACATTTGTGTCTACTGGCTACAGGTTTAAGAGTTCCTTGAAATAATGTCACCAGTGAAGTCCAAATCTGCCTAGGTATGCTTGCCACCCTCGCTCCATCAGGAAATTGAAAAAAAAAACTGGTTGCAATGGAAGGCTTGAGCGCATCAATGACTGCCAACAGCATTGGTGCTTTTTCCCTTTAAAGTTGCTGTAAAGCCAGTGGCCAGGTGGAGACCAGGCCTGCATCCTGAAGGTCATCATTGGAGGTCCAAAGGATAACACATGGTCATTTAAGTGATTAGTTGCTGTACTGCTTGCAGATATTTGCAGGAACAGAACCATATGACCACTGAAAAAGCATTCTGGGAATAACAAGAGCCCACTATGTCAATCAGCCATATATGAGGGCCCTAGATATCTCTTTGCTGAAGACAATGTATAAACCTGGACAAACCTTACATAATCAAAGGAGTTCATGAATGAAAGTCAAAATTGGAAATCCAATAACCTATAAACTGGAATGTCTTTGCCTTTTTGGCCAAGCCCTTTTGCCCAGTGTGCTTGTACTTATGGATTTGTGCAGTAACTTTGATTCATGAAAATACTTTTCACTTGTAAATCTTGGCTGCTCCAGCACCTGAAATTGACCATGTGAGAGTTCCATAGCTACTTTAAGAGTCAGCCAAACTTTGAGAGCATTACTAAGCTGTGTGATCCGTTTCCACTTCCATGCCTGGAGGTAGTCAAACATTGAAGGATCTGTTTGGAGGAGAATATGCGGCCACTTGTCACCTTCCATCACCTGCCCTTGTTTAGATCTATCAGCTAGAAGACGACAAACCGCTCGCTCAATCTTCCCAAGAGTTGTTTCTACGTATCCAGTGCCTTCACAACTGGAGCATGGCTTATTGATTGTCAAAGTAACACTGGGGCGAACTCTTTTTCGAGTCATTTCCATCAGCCCAAATTCAGAGATCTCAGAAATAAAAACTTTGGAGTGGTCACGTTGGATGGCCTTCCGCATCTCCTCATACACAAGCTTTTTATCATTTGCATTGTCCATGTCAATGAAGTCCACAACTATGATTCCACCAATATCTCGTAATCGCACCTCAGTCGCAATCTGTTGAGCAGCTGCAAGATTGATGTCTAAAATAGCCTCCCTTTCCCGAGTTGAATGTCCAAGCATCCCACAGCCACCATTTACATCAACTGAAACTAGTGCTTCTGTCTCCTCCATCACTATATACCCTCCATTTGGAAGCTTCACATGATTGTTAGAAAATTTCTCAAGTTCAGTCTCTATACTGAAGGCATCAAAGATCGGCACCTTCCCTGAGTAAAGCTCCACACGGCTTGTCAAATGGGGTGCCACATTTTGCAGATAACCCATTACCTCCTGATAACTTTGATGAGAATCAACAACTAATCTCTGCACCTTATCAGTGAAAAAGTCTCGTACAGTGGTCAGAGTTTGACCCATTTCTCGATGAAGAAGCACTGGAACTGTCCCCTGTTCCCTCTCATCCACCACTAAAGCAGCTGCTGCCGCACGATCCATTACTTCCATCCAGCTATCCATTAAGCGAGTAAGATCTTTCTCAAGGTCTTCATGTTGATGACCAACAGCTTCTGTTCTGACTGTTATTCTGAAGTCCAATGGCTGTAAATCCTGTGCAATCAACCTCAGCCTACTTCGCTCAGGACCTCTGATTTTGGAAGAAACTCCAACAGATTTTCCACGTGGAATAAGCACCCAGAATCGTCCAGCTAGGCTAGGAAAAGCAGTGAGCCTGTGTCCTTTCTTCCCCATTGCCTCTTTCTTCACTTGCACAATTATGTTCATGCCCTCTTCCACTCTACACCACTTGCTGAATTTATGACCAAAATTTACTGTAATTGGTCCCTTAGAGCTCACTTTCCCTATGCATAGTTTACTGTCTGCTGACTTTCTTCCAGCATTCTCATAATTACAAGGCATCTGTCTCTCATCTGCGCTTGAGACTTTTGTTTCTCGATCTAGGGATTGGCTACTTCCCAAGTTTTCAGACATAACTGCTATAACCTCTTGAAGCATTGATTTTCCCTCAGGATCTGATTGAGTTTCCCCAATATCAGCCTCATAAAAAAGGTCTACACCTTCCTTTAGGTGCATTTCTTCAACTTCCTCATCATGGTCATTCAAGGTCTCATCATATTACAACTCAAAATCCTTTCGTTCAGCATCCTCCACAACTGAGCTCATGAGGTAACCATTCTCATCAGTTTTGAGTGCTAGGCACCCCAGGCCTGTTAGGGGTGGAAAAGTGTATGGGTACTGATTCTGAGTAATGTCAAGAAATGCAGTACTGTTTTCACCAATGTCAACAAAAATTCCTGACATCCCAGGCAGAAGCTGCTTCACTCTTCCAAGGTAAACATTGCCAACTTGCACTTTCGTATTCACAGGCTCAACTAGAAACTCAACAAGCTTCCTGTTCTCCAGGATTGCCATCCGTTGCATTGTACACTCAGGTGAGTTGATTACTATTTCAACTTCCATGTCAGCCTCCTTCTTAGGTTCCATCACAGCAGCACTGGAAGTTGCCAGTTTCTGTTCCAAATCAAAATCAAGAACTGCTTCTGTTCCCATCTCAACTTCATACAGACAAGATGTAAATGTTTGGGTTGATCCTTGAGCTACAGCTTCTAGTTGTGATGAATCCAAGGACTCCAAAAGACATGGCTCCTCTCCCAGTGACAAAATCTGCTGCAATTCTCTCTTTAGTCCATGTTTGAAAGCAGAAGCAAGAATGATCCAAGATCACAAACTTACTTTGTCCTCCTTCTCAGTAAATTTGGAAGATTCCCAAGCATACACAGCCCTAAGACCTATCAAGCAAGACAATACTGAAAGGTCATAATGGTTTCAAGTCATGAACAGATTAAATGGTCAAACCTATTCCTCAAGACATGATTATTGCTCCAGTTTCAGTTTTAATATCAACAGTCACAATTCCTTGGAACCTGGGAGGACAGCCAGTAATTTGTCAGATTGCTGAATCCATTGATTCAGCTTCTGTACCAATAAGAGTGTAATAAGCACATTATCTTTTCAGGCCACTGCAAATCATTCATCAGGTGCATGGGTTGGCTTGTTATAGATGTTGGGCTCTGGAAAAAGAAAAGATTCTAACCAAAGTGAGTGCAATGGGGACCCACAGGTTTCAGCATGGATTACAATCCAAAATAACACTCAGTCACAGTAAGGCAAAAAGAAGATAGCAATGCTCCATTTGTGGTACGGATTAGACATTAAGTGAATGACAGCATTGCTCATCTTAAGGGAAAAAAATCAAAGATTAACGATTAGTACCAGTAGAACCCTTACTAAAGTGAGAGTACTAAATAGAAACCAGATATCAAAATGCATTGATGAACATTAGACCCCCACCCAATGGATGAAAGTGGAATCGAAAGAAGACTCTTTTGTTCATGTCCATGAGCCTCCTCCATCATATCAGAGGAGGTCAATAAAAACTCATTCAGGACCTAGGGGAATGAAAATTTGGACTGTCATACCTTTTCTGTATGTTTTATTGCTCTGGTTTCTCTATCCCTCATGTCCTTGCTGGCATTCAATGCTTGGTATTCTTCTCCTTCTATATTTAAATCCTCACACAGTAGTGCACCTGAACAGGCAACCACTAGCTGTAAGACATGTTCAACAAACAATTGAGTATCATGTCCATACAACACCAACAACTAAACGGTGTCCCTTTACTATATCTTGTGGAAGCATCCCATCATTGTATGTGACAACTCTTGGATGATTGAAACAATCACATAATATCAACAATCCTCCCTTTGTCCAATTTGAGTATAATGGAATACAATTGTAAACTGATCTATTGCTAAGATCATTCCATACCCAAGAACAAGAGACCTTAAACAGCAAACTGCATGAAGAGAAGAACAGAGACACCAACCAAAAAGTGCAGACTAGAACAAAATCACAGAATTGAAAGAATGTCATGAACAGAAAAATGGCAACAGAGAGAGTAAAAGTATTTTCAGTTATCATGAACATGTTCAGTGGTGACTAACTACAATAACCTTGCCACTAATATCATCAGCTGCCAATAGCAGGTATGGGCTGATGTGAAACATCAACCCAATTACTGACATAATCTGGAAAGTTGTGGGAGGACTTGACCATAATGCTGGCAAGCACACAGACAGAAATGTAATGGAAACTTAAACAGAAAGACCAAGAACAGAATGAAAAACAGAAGAAAAGGAATAAGAAAAGAAAGAGTTTCCTTAAAGATCAATAACTTGAGAGAAAACAGGGCTTCAAAAATCTTCCCAAGAGACGAAGGATGACCTCTGGTCTTATCCCATGACTACATGATCTTAAGAATCTGTCAACTGATAACTCCAAACTTAGCAGCCTCTGCAATATTGATTCCAAAATATAATAAAAGAAGCCATTAGAATTCAGCTCATTCACAACTAAGGGTGTTATCCAGATGTACAAAGTGAGAGAAGTTAGGAATATCCAGAATTAAAAAATCATGAGAACCCAAAACCAACTCTTTCAGTATCCAACTAGTTAGTGAGGGAATGCTAGCTTTTTGTAACTTGCCAATCCAAGGGTCATTAACCACAGGTAAAAAGCTTTGTAGAAGGAATTTAGCCACTATTGGCATTAATGACCTTGTGGTTGGTGAGTTGAACTTCCAAGTAGCATGAAGAAAGGACAGATGAATTGGCCACATGTCACACTAATTAGGTGCAGTGAAAGCACTGTTCTGGCAAAATGGCATTTTTAACAGACTTGACTTTTCCATCCATTCTGGAGTCTAGGAATCTATGCTGCTGTAATTCCAATATAAAGATAAGTTGAGTCTACATCAGCTGTATTTCTATGGTGAAGCTTTATGAAACTTTAAAATTATTAGAGTCATTGCTTGAAATCTGCTGGACCTCAAAAAAAGCATATAGCCTTTCCAATATGTCTAAAATTCTCACTTAATAGTCTCAAGTTACAAACACTGAAGACCACAATAATGATTTTCCTTTCCACTAGAGTGGCATATTGAGCTTCCTGCTATTGATTGCACTGTTAAAAAATGTATATCTTAACAAATATTTTTTGATATGAAAGAGTTGAAGGGTTGAAATCAAGCAGCATAGAATGATTTTAAAAGACAAATTAGTGAGCTTTGGCAATCTTCTAGCTTCTCTTACACGTTTTTAGAACCTTTTCAAAGGCTGACTTACATGTTTCGCCAACATAGAGAAGCTGACATTACCAACACAATGGAGGGTTTTGTAACCAAAGTAGGCACCCAATCATCCTGTTCTTCAGCAAAAGGAGAATGCAAGTTTGTCAGTGACTGAACTCAAAAAGCAACAGTACAGGGCTGCTCAAAGAAGCATACTGGTTTCTTGATGCTATATCATTAACAAAACAGTAACTATCAGCCTTGACCATGGAGAAACAGAAAAGAACTGAACAATCTATGTCGTTTTCAAGTATGGCAAAATCAAAACTGGACTTCAGGATCAGATGTTAGCCAATGTCCCAGAAACATTTAACAGACCATGAAAACCCCACCAGGCACAAATTCAGCATGATAGACATATGAATAACCATGACAAGCCTGGTAGATGTGAAGAGTTACAGGGTGAGCAGTGACTATGTATTCAGCCAGTAAACCTGGTATGAGACAAATGGAGAGAGAACCAAAGGTAAATGAGAACAAGACCTGATGGGGCAGTTGTGAAGTTCACTTTCCCACTATATGTGGAACCTATTTCTTCCCACCATGAACCCCAGGAAAGGGATGGAAGCTTGAATGAAGTTCCTGGATGTCCAGTTCGGTCCTCACTTTTTGAAATTGTCTGGACATCCTGCCCTGTTTTAGGACCGGTTAAATCTAGTGATTTCACACTGCAGTTTCCAAATTCATCTGGAGTCCTTGGTCCATAGCATTCAATCCGTGCATCTGCTGTCTCCTCTGCCTTACCCATTCCTTTTGTATCTAAACTTGGTTCATTGTTCTTCAGATGTGACTTGTGTCTCAACCTCCCAGATTTCAGCAAAATTTTCTCGGCATGCACAGCAGTCTTTATGCCAATACCTCTTCCTCTTTTTCCAGTTGATATTTTATGAGTTCTATCTTCTATGGTGGGAATCATGTCTTGCACTGCTGTTGCACCTTGAGTCCAGTCTTGATATTGTGCTAGCACATCTATCACTGAATCCAGATCTCCTGCTTCCGCTGGTGATATAATCCATCCCTCATCCATGTCACTGATTTTCTTCACCCTCTCATTGGATCTTGATGCGACTGTGTTTTTGTGTGCTTGTTTCCTACTCTTCTTTGCAGCTTTCATACCTAAAGCCATTTGGTCTTCCTTGTCAAGCTTCAGGGCCATTTGAACACCATTCTGTTCCCTATCAGATTCATGGACTTCTACAGCTCCTTTTCTTCCTTCAGAACAGTTCTCCTCAGTACCTGTTGATGTTTCTTCCTTTGCAGATGAGATTCTTTGTTGGACAGGAGTCTTTGGACCTTGCACAACACCCAAATGATTAACCATGGTCTTGACTTCACTCTCACGACTGGCCTCCACTGCAGCTTTCAGATTCCCACTCCTGCCATTTTCATCTGTCCTTTCTTCCCCTTCAGCCCAGGTTCTGTTGCTTGCCTTTATCTTCCTTCTTCCCCTCCTTTTGGGTTGACTCACATGGGCATTTTCAAGATCACCATGAGAGTTCGCCGATGGGTTCAAGCTATTGGTGCCACTAAGGTTCCCTTCCAATCCTTCTCTGAATGTCACATGGAAATTACCATTGTCTACTTCACTATAAGAATTATGTAACCCTAAACCCTTCAGGAGGCTGCTTCTGCCCTCGGAACCTGGAGTTGTGGCATCCTTATATGCAACCTCATGGCTCAAAGTAGCTTGGTTTGTCAACATCAGCATTGAGCTTAACACCAGCTGTGATTCTCCTCCACTATCAGCAGTTAACTGCTTTCTCCTGGATTTGGGCAACAAGGTTCTTGTGCTTCTGTCACCCTCAGAAGTGGCTGGATTTCCTGCTGCAACATTGTGCACATCCTCTTTTTGCTTATCAAAGCCAAGACCTGTTGTCTCCGAAGAAATGTCCCTTGCAGAACTTTTGCTTGGGCTTTTCTCTGCAGAACCGTTACCCCTGGGTGCTTCCACAACATTGCTCATTGAGCCCCTTGCCTTCGAGTTTCTTGAATTTTGAGTCTTCGAGCCACCTGCTTTGACGACTTCTGACTCTCTGGTTGCAAGAGCCCTACGGCCAGAGGCTTGGTATGGTGTATTTCCATTCCCATTTTCAAACTCGATAGGCTCCTTCCACTCAAGACTTGGAACCTTGACAGAACTGCTAAGCTCCTCTTCTGGTCGCACAAAGAACACCTTCGAACTTTTCGTCCTCTGTCTTAGCAACTTCTCTACGCCAGTACCATTCAAAACGAGAACCTTCGGTTCCGGCGCATCCGATTCCTTTGACTGAGTAGAAGACTCACCATCAGAGCTTTGAAAAGCTTTCACAACCTTCTTCATCGTCATCTTCAAATCGACTTTCTTTGGTACGCCCTCCTTGGAGTCTGCTCGTACTCTCCAGCTCCCGACCCGTTGAATTCTTGGTCCCCAAGGTATTCCAGCATTTTGCTTGTACTGGAAACATTGAGCCCAAAATCTGGCGTTGGAGGTCCGGTCAGATAGGGACTGGGAGAGAAAACGCGCGGAGAGCGACGAGGGAGGCACAGACATTGTGAAAAGAGAGGCCATGGACTGAGAAAATGCAACCCTCCCCTAATTTCATGCCTTTCTCCTCAAACCCTAAAGAATATTGCAATTGCCCTCGTCCTAAATACATGCCACAGAAACAGATGTTTGCAAGCCGTAGTCGCATTTGCAAACGACAAACGCGTGAAAACATAATTGTGCTTGGAGTACAAAATGCCCTTTGCACCACTGCCACCACAAATCGAACACGAATTCATGTAATTCTTCCACACTTCCTCCTGATCTGGAGTCTACCCCCCTTGAGTGCTCTTCTCCTGCACTTCCCGAGATTCATCAACCAACAGCTAGAAGCAAGGGGTTTCAAAGATTTTCAGTTCCGACACTGCCACACACACACACACACACACATACACACAACTTACAACCACGCCCGTCCGAGAAAGAAACCTGTGAGGTGACAAAAGCAGAGAACCCATCGCACATGAGTAAATGATAGCTTCTGCAGCAATCTGTTGAACGAAAGGCTTCAAGAAAGAGCGGGCCTGGAACAAAATCTTCCGATAATAGATTTTTGGGTATGGAGCACGGACGACTCACACAATTGCTCCCGGGACTCCGCAGCAATGAAAGCTGTTCAAGGGTGCTCTGGAAAGGAGCTCCAGGACGCAAATGGATTACAGGAAACCCAGGCACTGCTGTCGCCACAAAGCTTGTCCGCTTGGAAGGAAGCCGAAGAGCTCGCGGGTTCATAGGATGAAAACCCGATTTCGAAGCGGATGTTGGTTGAGATTTCAGTTGACGAGATTTGGATGAAGTGGATGGAACTCGGACAATGAATGAAGCGCTAGTGGATAATGCTTCTTCCCTGGATGGTGTCCTGAACATGATGAACAAGGGGTGCGTTCACACGGTGGCCCTGCCATTTGCATTAAAAAAGTATCTTGAAGGCAAAAGAAAGAATTATGGAAACTCAAATATTTCACCATGCAAAAATATAATCCTCTAAAAGAAACCAAAATCCTTCAAGATATTATAACTCTATAATAATTAATCTCAAGTTTCAACACAAGCCAAAATATCATCTTTCAAAAATCCTCATAATAAAATAGACCTACTATTATTACCTAGGGGCCAAAATCCCCTATAAGCTACTATACTCTATGATGAATCTAAACACAATATCATTGCCTTGGTAGGCAAGGCCAACAAAATATAACAAAATATAACAAAATACAACAAAATACATGAATATGCACTGAGGAGTGAATCAACACAACATGAATTTTTTGAAAATATTTTAAACCCATTACATAATTATTTTAAAAAATATTCATGCCATTAAAATTCCACTATTTTCCATTGTGAGGAGATTTTGTGATTGAAATGGTGACCAATAGTCACAACTTAGTGGTTTTAACAAGAGCATAATGGTTTCAACGAGATCCATTTTGCTTGGCAAAATTTAGGTGAAATTACATGGTGAATAGGGGATATGTTTTCTAATAGTGCCTTTATGAACTTATGTTGATCAACTTATGGTAGTTAGTCCCAAACCCCTTAAGTAGTTCAATTGATGTTAATTTGGAAACAAGTCCACACTTGTCCACACCAATTGTTGTCTTATGTTATATATGATGAAATGATTGAATATATTGTGAACATTGATATTTTCATTAATGAGTTTCAAAGTAGTGGATTCAACTTTTAAAAAACTATGTATTATGTTTATAAAATTAAAAGTCATGGTGGGCACATAATAGGAAAGAACAATTGGTCATAATTTTGAACAACTACCCCTTTCAATAATGACCCCATGTTGAAGCTTGATCATGTTGTTGTGACTTTGTCTATTTGTTTCTAGAACAACTTGTCATTTGAAACTATCACCCAATTGACTCAATACTTTTGTTATGGATTTACAATGCATTCAAAGCTCAATAAGCCAACACTCAATAAGCTTTCAATGGTTTTTTTTTGTTAAACAAATTTGTTAAATGCTTCCCAAAATCATTTTGTGTTGTGCAAAAGCTCTTCAGTTTGCAAAACTGAAATGAAATAATTAAGGAACTGTGTAAGGTGTTTTCAAAAAAGGATTATTTTGCAATACTCTCATGTGCAAAGAGTGAAATTCACATGAAATTAGGGCAAGATTTGTGAAATGCTTCTAAAGACACACTTTGTGTGGTGCAAAATCTCTTCAATTCATCACACAACTAAAACTAAGGAACACATGCATGCTTGACATGTTGAAAAACTTGTGTGTCTTCCTTTGCACTACTTACTTAAAAGCATCACATCACTTGGATGCTCACCATGGTGGTGGGATGGAATATCGGACTTTAGTCACATGAACCCTTCAACTCCAGTGGAATTGCACTACTTCCTAGAGTAAACACTTCAAAACAAAAGCTAAGAACAGGACATCTATTTTTGCACATACAGGGGCCTTGGTTGATTATACATCTATAGGACTAAACTGGCAGAAGTCTTGTGAAGAGAGATCACAGCCTAGCCCCATGAAAAAATATCATGACCAGTGGGCACAGAGACTGTCATTTAGAAAATTAATTGGACCTGCAATGAGCTTTGATTGAGCAAGAGACCGCAACAAAGACATTGATGTTCCTGACTCACATTGGTTTTTGTATGTACTGCCCTTGGTGGGACTCACTATGGTAACTTGGCCCTTCACCCCATGAACTGAGCAGTCATAAAAAAAGCCCTCATCACCACCATTAGAAACCATCATCGGTGCATTGGAATCGAACAAAAAACATTTGATACATTTCAGTTCTGTCTATGTGGGATTGAGCCAGCCCTACTTCAACCGCTGAGGACGGATAGAGACATGGTGAAGAAATCTCCAGGCAGGGTAGTTTACCAGACAACCAAAAGCCTGAACCTGCGCCCATGCCCTCTCCCATGCTCACTGCCCTAAGGTATCATAAGTAGTTTCAGATGACTCATTGTTCATCTTCTGTTTCCAAAAAAAGAAAAGCCTACATGTCAACCATCTCATCTTGGAGCTCAATTGGGGCTACAAGTCCTGGAATGCTGAGCATGCGTCTCCTCTCTGCTTCTCTTTGTGCTGCAGCCTCTTCTGCATACAGGTCCTTGTTGTCCTGGAAAATCCATGTCAATTCATCAATAATGTGCAACTCTAATCCTCACAACAAAATATCAACAAAACTGCAAAGAGAACTCCAAGAAAATACTTTAAAAGTCCCACCCAAACCAAGATAAATGTGACAACAGTGAGTGCAGTCATTGCATTGAGAGTCACTCACAAATCATCAGCCTAGCACCTTCATCATGAAGCCAGTTACTAATTGTGATTACTCCCCACTACATTCAACAGCTAATGACTAGGGGTAGAGAGCATAAAAACATTCTCAAAACTTAGGGAAACATCATACAGAAAACAGAGTCCTGCACCCTGGACATGTCCCTTGATCACACCACTGGTGACCAAGTGGAGGCATAAACATCAGCTTTAGCCACTGGAAAATATATGATAATACATGAAATTAAGAAGAAAACTCCACAAAAACAATTTGAAGGTAAATCATATTGTCAGTTCTGGCCAGACCAAAACCAACATGATAATAACGTGGTCATATTCGTCATGAAAACCAATCACTACCAGTCTCCTCACAACTAATGCATATGAGATTGGTGCCATCAGTTTCATAAACAATTGCCTGATTAACACCATCAGTGTAAGATTATCATGAAAAGAACCAACCTGTGCAGAGAATTCTTTGGACTGAATTAAAAAGTCCCGTAGTTGATTCTTGAATGCTCCCAAATCGTTGCGGTTTTCAAAAAGGCCATTCACAAACATGGCTACCTGTCTCAGGAGACAACAAACCATTCTGTTGACTGCAACAATTGAGCTGCCTACACTCAGCCTAAACCAGCACTGCCTGGGTTCAGCAGAAAGGCAGTAGGACAGCCTAAAACAAAGCAAAATTATAAACACAGTTCATTTACCTCAGTAGAAGTCATATTTGGGAAAGAGGTTTCCAAGAGCTTGATGGTGTAGTCACGGACAAAAACCATGTTAGATGGATATGCAGTTGGACCTAGTGAGGTGACATCCCACAATGCCTGTGTCAATGCTCCAGAATCAACCTGCACAAATAATTCACCACATCAAAGTTCCAGAATCAACAAATAAACAAAGAAAAGGCCCTGCACCTGGAAACCCCATGAATTCTAGGGAAGTGTTGGGGTAAGATTACATACCAGGCAAAAAAGGTGCTGAAGAATGAGAACATGCAGTTTGTAGCCAGGCTTGTGGAAGGTATCAGTTAATACAGCGAAAATCTCCTGCTCGATTGTTAGAAAGTATGTCTGATGGAACTGATTGCAAAACTCTGATGCCTGCAAGCAAAGCATTCTAAGAACAATATTACAAACATACCATTACCAGTGCAACCAATCAATTCTCAAAACAAGGTTTTCCTTTATAAAATAAAATTCTTCCAAAATAACAAGAGTAGGAGGAAACACCCACTTGCATAGAACACACCAATAGTAGAAAAAAAGTACCTGAAAATTAGTAAGCATGTCAAGGAGAAGGTTGAGGCCAGTCTCAGCAACATTCCGTTCAGTATGACGAAACGCCCAGATGATCGAATCCATTACCAACTTTAATTGCTATTGCAACCAAGAAAGTCAGGTCTCTGATAACATTAGTTCAAAGTTCCCCATCTCACCAAACACCAGCAGCCTTCTCTTTGTGGGTCTAAAACTTTCCAAACTATGTTCATACACTCTGGAAACATTTTAATCTTCTAAGCCACAGACTCCACCAGGAAAGGCTGCTGGCAAAAAAAAAACCAATTACATATAAATACAGAGCAAAACTAAGACAAAAAACTGTTGTTTTGGTCAAACCGAATCACACAACAATAATGAGTGTCTCATAACCTTCATGAGTGCCACTCATGAAGTATCAGACCATTGCCTTCATCACACATGACAGTGACTAGAAGCCCCAGTGCATGTGCATATCATATAATATTCTGGTTAAAACTTAGGCAAGCAATTATACCAAAGTCTGCATCATCCTGGGTTTCAACTGCATTTGTGGAAGCAAAGGGAAGAATGGGTTGAGATATTGGTTAGCACTTCAAAGGCATAGCAAGTACAAACCATAAACCATTACAGCTCTAATGCTACAGGAAAAGAACAAACCATGCATTGAGATGATGAATGAAACTTACTTGACTGGATAGGGAGAAAAGAGCACGGAAACAATGGCTTGCAATCGCTCGTAGCAAGAAAAAGAATTTCAGTCGATGCTCTGGATAGTCTTCGAAGTTTTTTGTTATCATCTACAAAAAGTCAGCAAAATCAGAAGTACCTTCATAACCTACAATGCCCATGTCTAAATGGAATTTAATTGCAGTTTAACAACCTCATCAAATTATGTTTCAGTCTGTCTACTGATGAATTTTACAATCAACACACCTCAAGGGTACATGCAAACACTGCCTCAAAAATTTGTGGTACATCCTCCAACATAGCTCCCTTCAACCTGCATGACAGTTAGGATAGATCAATCGACAATCCTCCAAGCAGCAGGTGGAACATCGCATCCCACCATATTTCAAGGTTGAAAGTAGAATGCTCATGAAAAAATGTGGACATGAGGACAAGGTAAACAGACATACTTGTTGATAATGGTTGCAAACAACGACAAAACTTCAGACTCCCGAGCATCAGAAACATTGCGAGCATAGTCGCCCAAGATGGGATCCATCATAGCCGGAACAAACTGCTTGGCTATTAGTTCTGTGTCCTCTGCTTTGTCCACAAATGTCTCTATTAACTTCAATGTTTCTCGTTTCACTGACCTGACATTTTCCCAGTGCCAACCACACTCAATATTGTATTGGATTATTTTGGACAAGATTAAACTGCATACAGATTGTGCATGTACTAGTTTACTTCTTGGAAGAGCGCATTGCCTACTTGCAACAAAAATCACATTAAAACTCCAGATGAGTAAAGAACCCATGAAAAGTGCAAGACCAGTGAAACCAGGCTTCTCCCAAGTATCACCTCAAAAGCTTAACATAGGAGGTCCGAGATGCATAAGGGCCTCCTTCAGCAATGCTAGTAGATATGAGCTCGCTGTACATTCTGCACAAAGCCAAACAGACCAAACACATGACATCCAGACTATGAAGTTGAACAAAGCAAAAGAGGGAATGCGCAGAAGAAGAATACCTATATTCACTGTACATTCTGCACAAAGCCAAACAGGCCAAACACATGACATCCAGACTATGAAGTTGAACAAAGCAAAAGAGGGAATGAGCAGAAGAAGAATACCTATATACGTTTAGCATGTCCAAGTAGATTAAGGATATTTGTGAGAGGAAGGCCTGCCCAAGGGCACTTGCCACACTTGTGTTTGTCTGTCAGGAGACAATGGTACCAAAATTAGCTTGAGAGATGAAATACTCTAAAAAATTCACCAATCCATTCCTTTTCTAGCACTAGACCATCAAAAACAAACCCACCAAACTAACATGATAGCTCATAAAGATATATTCACTATGGAGATGGGACCAGTTGCTCACAGTGCAAATGCCATCCATACCTGTAGTATGTTTAAAACTGCTCTCACAACTTCTTGGGCCTTTAAAAATTCAACACTCTGGCGAGCCTGACCAATTATTTCTGCCCATCTCTGCAATCGAGCAATCATTGACTGTTACAAAACCAGCCCAAAAACCAACATAATAGAGATTTGCAAAGGATTTAGGACTGAAGAACTCCAACCTGATTTGGCAATTCCATCAGCTTTTGCAAGTACTCATCACGCCTTTGTGGGTCACTTTCTGCTTGAATCATGAACCCCACCTGATGTAGTAACACAAACCCAAGTTATTACCAGTTCCAAGAGGCAAAATAGGAATAACTAATGCTGTGAACAGTGAAAGAAAAAAAAGATTAAGACAGAAGTGATACAGCTTCATAGAATGTGTGGATCTGATGGGCCTCCAGATCCAGGATGGTTGTTGGCAATCCTTTCAGTAATTCACACACAAATGGCTCTGTTTCTCCAACCTGTTTTGATGATCAATGTCCACAAACTTCAGACTCACAATCTCATACATCATACTACCTAGTATTTTGCTGTCTGGAGACATCACTACAAGAAGATGGATAAATATCATCTGGCCATCACAGAATCTTCAGCTGGTATACAAAAATAAACCTAAACAACAACCATGTAGAAATGTGTAGGATAGCATATGTTACCTGGAGAATGACAAACTTTCGCCTGCATTTCTGAACAATCTTCAAGAAAGTATCACATGCCATATCCTGCAAACACCATATGCAAGCTCCACATCACAGACTGCAACTACAAGATGATTATGATGCCAACTGCATAGAGAAGACACAGTACCTCTTCATGATCTATGTGCCAAGGCCAACTACCTAACTGAAATCAGAATACTCCAGCTTTAATCCTAGACATTCCTTGAATGGACATACTAACTGCAGCTGCAGATGGAAAGAAACAAAAAAACACCTGCACACCAGGATGGGTCTCGTGCATAAACTCAAAGAGCTTATTGACAACTGTCTTTAAGAACTTCCAGTGTGCCCTCAAAAAACGTGGATACTGCCCAACCACATACCTGCAACCACCAACACATTTCAACACCTAATAATTGAGATGTCACTCGCCCATTACACTATGTGCAGCAGCATTAGTTGTCTTATTTGCTTACCATTTACAATGGCTATACAGTCTGCTAAAGATGTACCAGACATTAGCTAATAGTAGAAATTATAGATCATGCACAAGCAAACACCTTTGACAACTTCCTTGGTGGAAGGTGAAACTTGTGATATACCCCAACAGTGCCCCAACTGGATGAACCACCCACTAACATGGTTCACTCAATGCCTTGCAACAGTGTCTCATATGAAGTACATTCAGTCAAATGCCATAAACCAGTAGAGTACAAAAGGATAGGTATACATGATGTTGCTGGCTATGACAGCCTTGTTATCCTTGCCCTTTGTTATTTCGCACAGATTGAGCAGGTCACGAATGACCGTTACCAAGAACCTATTCTCCTGATCAAGACAAAACCCATCCAATCACAACAACTGAATCATTTATCTCAAATAACCAACCCCAAAGGTAAGAAATTCAGAAAGCAGCAGTCTAAAATTTGATCCAGTGAAACCTCCTGCACATGCAGGAGGTTGAATGTGAAGGTGGCAAGGCCAAGAAGACATAATGTCACAAAAGTAGTATGTATTTAAAGATATTAAGCAGAATTGTACCTGCTCCTCAACCATTGATCCTGAAATGGATCCAATTGCCCAGCAAAGAGTGTTCAGATTGTTCCAAGCCCACTCCTCCCCATTCAGCTGTTTGTTCAGCTTCTTCAACATCTGATATAAGCATGGATCAAACCAAGTAAATCATCTGGATCAAAGTTCAATGTAAAGATTTTCTTGTCTGCTCTTCTTCGGCCCAATGTAATACAACACCTTCATTCAACTTCCTTCACAAAAGCCACCTAAATAAAGGCAATGCCTCAAAAGCTGTGATCAATCTGAGGGAAAAAGATAGTCCCTAACTAATCAGACCCAGTAGGCTCCCAAAACAAAATACCTGCTGCTCAGTGTCCTCATGATCAAGATGGGACAAATAAATCAGTGTCTCTCTCATTATCTGCATAGCTCCACCACCAGTTGTTTGTGTGAAGGATAATCGCGGAGAAAAACGTATCTATGAGAATGCAGAGAATTTTCCACAACGCTTGAAGATAACATGAGAATGAGAGTGGTCATAACCTTGTGCAAGTCACTCACAAAGTGTCAGACTATACCCTTCATCATGAATAGCAGTGACAAGCTCCCATGACTGCCCACTGACTTAGTTAGCTCCTGGCAATGGGTGTTGTACAACACCATACCCACCATTTGTGGCAATATTTAAAGAGGGAACATCTACATGTTCACATATTCAGCATAGACAACATCTGAGGCACATGCAGTCACCTTGTATTGAATAAGGACATCATTATCCTTCATAGTTTCGCGCACAATATTGCCATTCTCATCTTCTACAATCAAAACCTCCTCAGGTTTTGCCATGCGGCTGATCATCAGTAACCGTAATTTTGACAGAGGCCCTGAATATAGCAGCTTGCGATGGGAAAGCTCTGACCCCAAACCATCTCCCATTCCTCCTATTCCTATCTGCACCTCCAGGCTTACCTTCTGTAAGTGACTCAGGCCGAAAAATCCACCTTGAGAAGAGACAGACAAGTGAAAAAACAACATTACCTAGCTCACAATGTAGGGGAATCTCAAGTGAGAGTTCAGCAAAGAAAGTAAACCAACATCAATGTCAGAATAAAAGATGTAAGTACAAGAAGCACAAAGCCAAGGGTCTGAGGACTTTTGCAAACAACTCTACAAACTACACCAGCCAATTTCAACCAACACAACATAATAAGGATGTTGTGGTCACTAACCACAATGACCAGAAAGTAGGACAGAAAAATTTGAAACAGCTATTTACCTGAAGTCCCAATGGAGCCAAAGCAGGGGCTGCCTCCATGTTGCACTCTGACTGGAAGAGATCACAAACCAGAGAATTCCAGTAGTCCAAGCAAACCTGGAGAAACCACAGTCTGATTTAGAACAACAATAGGATAAGCAAGCCAGCAATATTCCTATGATGAAACATCCTATGATACTGACTTCCAGAATGAGGAAAGGAGAAAATTATATCTTTGATCATCCTCAACATAAGATTAGCTCCCACTAGCACCAGTAAGATCATCATTCTTGAACACTACAGAATCCTCAACATATGAGATATCAGCCACAACATAACTTAAGTTCCATTAGTACCAGAAAGATCACCATCTCATACCTTGAATACCTCAGTGTCCTCAACATATGAGATCCCTATCAGATACTCAAGCCCCATCAGTAGGATTGCCTGGTTCTCTTGAGTTGTCTCCAATACACTTATGTGCGACTGCCATGGAAACAGATAGTTACCAACAGGGAGGTGGGGAAGGAAGGCAAGAGGTCAAACCAATCTTCAAGATATAGCTTTTCAACCACTTACATGCACACACCTTGAACAAATAGACATTGAAGGAACAATAATCATCCATTGGTGGAAATTTGGAGGCGAGTCTACATACCTTATAGAATGATGTGAAGAACATCGCAAGATTTTGAATGAAGAACTGCAAGGGAGCAGCAAATGAGAACTTGAAATGCATATGCAAAACCATCTTATTTAGAGAGTGCCAGAGCTTGCACTTGTATCAAATTCAACTTGCGCATCTGACATAAAGGAAAGAAGATGTCATACCTGGTCCTCATCTGAACCACTTGCATAGGCCTTTGATACATCTGTGCCAGGTGGCAGAATAGTCTGCACAACCGTTTCACAAAACAACACTCTTCACTGACATGCCACATATGCTCACACATCCACAAGCAGGAAAAATTTATGTTTAGCAAGTTTGCAGAGACTTGTGAGTTTCTATTGTGATTCAAGAGACTCTTTTCCTCTCCAGTAGGAACTTCAACTCAAAAAGCCTGATAGAAAGGCCTAGATGAACTAAATTGATAAGCCTACGCTGTTATGTCCAGACTCCTATCCATCTCACACTAAACCCCTCAAGCACACCTAGATGTAAAACCAATAGAGTACCTGCAGCTGCGCCATGAAGATGGTGTGAAGCTTCACAAACTGGGCATCATAAAAATCCCCAAAACTGAGCACTGCCACCTGTACCAGTCAAGACTCAGATTTGCACCACCCAAAGAAAGGCAGCCATAAGGTATTCCATGCACACAAACTATGAAGGGGTACGTAAAAACAAAGGATGAACCTGATGAAAGAGTAAAATAAGTATTCTAAAAGCACTCAATAATTACCTCTGTAAGGCACTGAAGAGACAAATTTCTGTAGCTTGCCACAGGGAAAAGCTTCAATAAGGTCTCTAGCTGCACCAACAGATGGACAGATGGATGTCAGATAAAGCTCCATGAAGCTCCAACACATAGTCCAGATTTTCTATTACCGTGCACATACTAAAAGTTAGGTTGAATGGAAAGAAAACCACTCCTATAGGAGTCAAATATTCCTGGAAAAGTGGTCATGCCTTTGGAGCCTGCATAGAAAGACACTTGGTGGAAGAACAAATAGTTACCAGTGGTGATTCAAAAATGTAGCCAAGAGGGATCCATGATAAAAAAGCATGTAAAGTGGACAGGGTGGCTCGAATCAGTTCAGGGCGCTGCGAAATGGAAAGAACATACTGGCAAAGCTCATGTACAAGCTGGAATTCACTGCAACAGCCCTCCCATAACCATTTGTCTTCTATTATCCACTCATTAATATACATACCCAGCCCCTCTTTGAGTTGACTACTTGTGGGCATTTGACTGTCTCCATAACAACCCATGACCCATCTCTAGGAGAGACTTAATTGAGAACTTCTGACAACATATTACCATCAGTGAACAATCTCCCAGGAATAAAGATTACACTCATCAGAGTTTCAACATAAAAGCAGAAGAACTAAACAATTTGAACACTAGCTGGAGCTGGCACAACTGAGAACCTAACCCTACACTGTAGGCATCCCCTAGTTTTAGAGCTGGTCTCTGTGGCACCCATTATCTTTGCAGGCCACCCATCCCAAGACCATTTTCAACCTAGGATCTTGACCTTGGAGTTCATATGGAATCCTATGTTTTGCTAGGCTGCACCCACAAGTGGGCATATTTCACTGATACTGGAGAGAAGGGTTGGCATCTGGACCTGTTTAAAGAATTCTTCAACTCTTTGATCTTATTTTGAGTCATCTCACCCCGCGAGAAGTCAAATACTTCCTCACTAAGAAGCTGCCATCACACAACTGTCTAGTAAACTAATGTGTCCTCATTATCAATTCCAAAAGCAATCCACTAGAAATCTTGCAACTTCAAAGAAATGTATACTGCATACTGCAACAGAGATTCTACCTACAGGTAATCAAAGACAATGGAAAAATGTTGAAGACATACCTTGAGAATGACCATGCAATTTTCACATAAAGTCTCACTACTTTTGGCAGCTGAAACAAGATCAGGTATAAACCTGGGCCATCGAGCAGGCCATTCATGCTTGAGAACCTATACACAGTCCTTGTTTGACATTAGCAAAGTACACAAAGAATATGATATCCATATAAACCCCTCCTGAGTGTATGCAAACAAATTGTGTCTTCTTCTTGAAAGCTGTTAACCTACATGCACAAGCAATGCTCCAGGATGCATCCCAATATCAATTTCCTGTAGGAAACTAGCTCTAAATGGCATCCAATCCACATTCCCTGTGTCTTTGTAGAGAAGGAATTTTGACCACAAAAATCTGACAGACCCACAATACATTCCTTTCTGTGCCGAAAAAACTAATGATTCCTATTCTGCCTATCAATAGTGTGCACATTATTACACACTAGAGGGAGGAGCCACTTGCCTGCACCAGAATAATGTTCAACTTGTTCACATAAAGCCGCTCAGTCCGAAATGACACTTCATTGCTTGAAAGCTGTAAATCATCAGTTCAGAATAAGAGCTGATTAGAAAGACTTGATAGGATCAGTCAAAGCAATCAACAAAGACACCTGACTACATGCAGATAGAAGGATGGACAACAGAAATGCTCTAGACTAATAATGCGCAATAGATAAGATGCCCCTTTGTTCAAGGCATTACACAGATGTTGCAAAAGCTGACCTGCACAATAAGATCTGAAATGTAGTTTTTTATGCCATCACGTTGCTCAACAGGCAATGCATTCCATCGGTACTTTATCACTCCTTCCAGTACCTGTATAGATAACATCAAGAGCAAGACTGGTAAGGAAAATGCCAGGGCTGGACCAAAAACAGTTTGACAGTGTAACAGTTTGGAACAGTCTACAGTTTTAAGTGAATGCATCTCCACCTTTGGTGGCAAATTCCACACCTGATAGTCAATCCTTACCCTCAGAGCATAGAACTTTGAATTCAGATTCTGAGAATTTTGAAGAACAGCAACCACCCGTGTCCATGTATCAGGATGCTCTTGGAGCTGCCTCAAAACTCTTTCTGCTGCAGCCCTCTGCAAGTCAAAATAATCCACAACAGTACATTAGGTCTGTTTCCATGTGGATGTTCTTGTGCTTCAGAATCTCTGTACAACAACAATTGCAGTCTCATGGGGGCATGAGGCCACAGCATAGTTGAAGATTCAGCACTAGGGCTTTCACAGGTTCCCTTAGCAAATAAGGGCATTGCTAAACCCTTGCCTAACTTATGTCCCTCAGTGGATTAAGAATGAGTACAACGAACGCTGAAGGTGAGCAACCCAAAAAAATCCCCGAGCTTGCCCAAAAATGAGGGTGGAAACGAGAGTTCATCAGCCTCGGCTTCTACAAGTCAGTTGGGAACGAAATATCACAACCTTCGAGATGATGTAAAGATCAAGAATCAGCAGTTGGACAAGCTGCCCGGCTTGACAACAATAGAGGTTAACAGCTGCGAACCAAGGCCACTTTGAGGACCTTTAGGGTGATAAGAAACCTCAAGAAGAATGACATGGTGAGTCGAGCTTTAATCGCCATTGACTCGAGCAAGGTTGCCAAAGCCAACCAAGTAATTGAAGGCCAAAGATTCAATAGACCCAATAAAGAATGACATAAATTTCAAAGAAGGGGTGAGACGTCTATCGCAAGGCCAAACAAATCTGGTAAGGATAAAGGTGGGAAGTCCCTGAAGACAAGCAGAGAAAAGGGAAATAGTGCGACAGATCGAAAAGAGTCTTAATAGTGAGCTCTCCTGATGGGCTCTCCCCATGCTCGGTGGCTCGAACGACAAACCTCTGCCACCGAGTTCCAAAAACCTATACCAGTTCCTACGTCTTGAGAATTCCACAATGTAGCAACGTCGGACCGAGGAGCATCCAGCAACCTTTGCAAGCTCGAAAAAGGCAGAAAAAGGGACGGAGAAACCTGTTAAATGAGGTGGCCTAATCTTCCTAAATGCAATCATGTCTCCAAGAACGCTACTCAAGCCACAAATTCTTCTAGAACCCTTCTAGGTTGGCATGTGAAGAACCTCATGTTTGGAGCCCGTGCCGTAAAATGCCGCCACTGTGGCATCGAGAAGGCCGACGTCGAACGGCTGAGTGAAATCCAGCAGCTTCTCCGCCATTGCTGACTCTCTCATAACACTTCTTTTTCGGCTTTCTTCGCCCCCGCCACAAAAATATCTCAAAAAACTGAACCCAACAAAAAAAACCAAAACCCCCCCCTCCTAATTTTTTTTTCTCATTCAATCCCCTCCTTTTTTCCCCT
>Ga0116231_10004037_pt1 | contig 29990 bp, 18 predicted proteins | sample S1TSphgellanicum_2_FD_89695 | JGI IMG/M metagenome (GOLD analysis project Ga0116231, IMG submission 89695) | Host-associated microbial communities from peat moss isolated from Minnesota, USA - S1T2_Fd - Sphagnum magellanicum MG | ecosystem: Host-associated > Plants > Peat moss > Unclassified... | reverse complement strand
TGCCTTTGGTGTTGTTGGAAAGATCTTGATGAGCAGGATTTAATGGAATTTATTTGGTAAGATTTGGATTCAGAATGTGGGAGATATTGATTTTTAAGTGATTTCTGCCGCTGAAAATTCAAATAAATAAAAAAACCAGGTTTTGAAAGGAAAAATCAGTTGAGAACGTGGTAACACTTGAAGGCTTACCATTCAATTCAAGCATGATTTCCTTTCATGTTTGGCTGTTCAAAAAATCCATACATACATTGCAAAACAATGTTCACATGTTGAGTTTCCCTATTTTGTAATGAGTTCACACTTTGGCCAATGGCACAGGCCACACCAGTTTGAATGAAGTTGAAGCTTTAAATAGTGTGAAATTGAGTTTGGACTTGTAATTATACCTATGATATAGTGCTCTCCAAAACGATCAGTAGAAAAATGCAAGTGGCATAGATTGGCCGGTCATTATTATTGGTTCACATTCTTATGGCATTAACCTAATTCTCATTCTACATTGAGTGAATACAAGAAAATAACTTGCACACTATTTTGGATGTGTCACATTGGGTGAGACTAGTGGAAGCATGCAATTGTATATAGGCATACATGCACAAAATTGTGTAAGTGTAAATCATTTATAGTTGCATGGCTCAAATCATTACACATACACTACCTAAGTGTATATATCTACTTTGATCAGCCCTTCACAAAAAAATTCTAATATGTCCAATACTGCCCTGGAAATAATTAGAATCCTTTACTTTGAATTCTATGGAAGTTCTTCCCTTTAGTTTAGGTGTATACAATACACAAGCACACTTTCGAGCAAAGGATATGGGACAAATTGTGACACTTTGAGAGAATTGTTGTAGGGATCTATTGTTACCATGTTAAATCTTGGCTGGATTGTTGGCAAGCTCATTTACCTTAAAATGGCTATTGTTTGGAGTGCAAGAGATCATTATTAATATTCTTCTACTAGCTTAAGCATTATTCTACTGTAACACAAACCTATAAATTCAGGCAACCAGAGTGATTTGAAATGGTCTCTAACAATTGGCCACTACTCATTGTGCAGTTTAGTTTTTAGTTTTTCATTTTTTTTTTCAATTTTGCAGTGTCAAAAATTTGTTGCATTTTTCCCAAAATAAAAAGAATTAGTTGAATTTGCACTAGAAAAAAATCCAAAAGATTCCCAATTTTTTCCAAAACAAATCAAAGAATTTTCAGAATAAAAACACCTCTGCTGTAGATACCTTAGGTTTACAAATAAAGTGTGAAAAAAAGACCAAATAATTCTCCCAAAGTATATTAACATTCATCATTCTGCTAAGGAGAAGAACAGTCACTGATAATAGCTTTATCAAAAATGAAAATCTTGGGTGCCCGGCCAATTCCAAAGCACCTGTGTCTAACTTTTCTTGGATGCATGCTGAAGAATCCCACCACTTTTCAGCACCTTCCAAAATGTCCAAATCGTACGGTAAGTCTTGACCGACTGTACTGAAGTCTCAGTTTTGCAACTTCCAATTCCTGATTCCACATTTTTTTGTGAGTTAATAGTTCTCATGTTCTGTATGAATTTAGGAATCTGTGCAACTGTTGTAGACTAGTCAGTAGGAAACATCCAGTTGTGAAGAACACTATTTCCATGGGGAGGGGGGCGTGTCACAGAGAGAGTTGGGTCGTGCACTGCAAGTTGAAGAGTATGGCAATGTTTAAATAAATAAAAATCTGGACACACTTAAAAACAAGGTTGAATGCAAGAATGATGAATATCCGAGCTGTTGAAAACTTTCACTTTTCACAATGCATTTGTTCTACAGGTTCGTACATAAAATTCACATGTTGTCGGGGTCTCTTACGCATGGGGTTCCCCCCCTTGTCTCTCCAAGTTCCCAAAGTACAGAGCCTACATTGAAAGCTCACTGGGGATGGTGGGGGAGTGGGCATGCCAAGGATAGTGTACTGTGTCAGCTAACCCTAATTTAATCATCAAATTGCCAGTGATAGGTATGTGGAGGAGAGAAAATATAAGCAAACCATCCAAAGACAGGCAGCTGTGTAAGTACTGAGTGTAGCTCCTTTCTGACCTGTAAAGTTTCTTTACCAAAAAAATTTAGCATGTCCGTAGCTGAGTACATAGCTAGCCCTAATTGAGTTGCTGCAAAAATCCGGACACCACCCGGCCTTCCGATGAAAAGAGGGATGGGGTGGTACTTCCTTCTCTGGCAATTGTGGCTGGCTAGCAAACAGAGGACGAGTCTCTGGCTGATCTGACCACAAATCACTCCATCTTATTTATACATGTTTATACAGCATGTTCAACTTTGGTAAACTCGCAGCTTATTGTATAACAATGATCAGTAGTCTGCAACTCACTTGAGTTCTTTTTTGACTTCACCAATTGGTTGAGTTACATATGAGCTTGCTATTTGTTAATTGCATTGCAAGTGATTCAATAAAGCACATGTGTTGTTATGGTCATGTGAAATATCATCTCATCATTTTGACTGGAATGACAATTTAATGAAATGGAACCATGAACTGCGCTCATGTTGTGTTGTACATGAGTGTAATTAAAAAGGGATTTTTTGGTTTCTTGCTGTCAACAGTCTGTAAACAAGCTTATTAAATCGGTATTTCCTTCATGGCTAGAATATCAGTAGAGTATAACATGTATTTGTGATGATCATGATGACTTTTTTTGGGGGGCAATGTTGTGTATAAATGCAGGGTCGTTTCCTCTAGATTAGTCAAGCAAGTAGTTTTAGGCATGTTCAACAGTGTAAGTACGTCACAGTGTCTAACAAAGCCAGACCAAAGAATCTAATGAGAGCTTTACGGCCTTGAACCATGCAGGTGAACTCTTATTACACATTTACATCATGGGAATATACTCAACTCAGTCTTACCACCAAAGACTTGTAGTTTGCAGTAGTTTGACTGAGATGTTCACATCTCATAACTCCAAGAAAATAAAAACTCATTGAATTGTGTGGAAAACTCATTGAATCCTGGCTGGCACCAGCATGGGGAAAGTATTTTACTTAACATTTACTATGTAAGTTGCCAGCTACAGCAGCTACAACCTATAGAGATGCTGTGATTATTAAAACTCTAGCCTAGGAGGAACACTCTTTCACCTACCCACTACTATTATTTATTGGGGTCTAGTCTAGAGTCTCAATTTTGAGGGATTTATAATGTGGCTGTTTTGGGACAATGATAATAATGAATTTGAGAAAATAAAAGTTCACCAGCAAAGAAAAGTACCCAAGTGATGAAATTGTTTCCTCATCACAGGAGAACGGCTGCTGCCATCATCATCCAATATGTATGACCCCCAAATGACATTATTGATAATCTGTCAGGGGACAACTGCCTGCACCAGTCTTACAGGCAATAGGAGAGTTTTGTCAAGTTCTGGCTTGCTTTCACTAGAGAGGGCCTGCCTGCATCAAAACAGTAAGGAGATCAGCCAGTTACACATATTTTTGTGTATGTTATTTTACTGTGCTGAGCTTTGGAACATAACATGCACACAAACTTATAGAATGCTGGTCCGTTAGTTATCCGTTATAATTAGTTGGAGATTTCCAGGCACCTGTCTAACCAAAAAAAATTTGGACAAATGGGTTCAATACTCATGGCGGTTGCAGAAATTTGGCATTGTATTCTGGCAGTGGTGGGTTCAGTGGGGCTCATGAGTAGCACTGAAATCCTTTTCTTTTGTTCATGCATTAAAGGGATACAAAAGGGAGACCCATTCTCTGATTGTCAAAGTTTGCATTACTCCTTCAATGCCTTCTCCAAACCACCCCCTCTCAAATATGATTGAATTGCCTCTCACTTAAATGTGACATATGATAACAACAGATGAGCCCCACACCTCACTACAAGAGAATGTGAATTTTCTGACAGAAAAAATTGTGGATCATGACACATGTATGAGGTAAAACTTTGTGGTTTCATCCATTACAATATACAATATGCAGTGTTCATTGTGGCATATATTACACTAAATGACAATTTGACATTAGGTAAACTCTAAAACCTAAACTTGGGCAATGGATAGAATGACATCTAGACTTATGAGGACAAAATGTTTTTTGTGAAAATTAGTTATCAAAACATTTGAGTAGGTCATTTTTATGAGAAATTCAGCCAGCAGACACTTAAAGTAGCTATGCAGTTCATGTACACAATCATGATTACACTGTTCAATTCCAAATAAATCAGGTGCATGAACGGATTTGTGGAACTCTGGGCTGGTCATTAGGCTGATTTTGAACTCAATGAAGTTCCAACAATCATGACAAACTCACAACAAAAATGGCTAGATTACCAAACCTCATGTGTCATGAGGGATCAAAACCACTGCCCACAACCCGCCTCCCCAAGAGAAATCCTTTTGCAACCCATGGCTCTGGGCAAAGTAGGTACAATAAACTTAGCAGAAAGCTGTGAATGTGTGTCTAAACATATTTTACTAGCTATCCAAACACACACCCGCCCATGTGCAAAGCTTCATGCCTGCAAATATGTTCCCTCCAGCAGAGCACAAATTGAAGGTTTTTTGGATCACCCAAGAGACTCGTGGATGGCTTTGAATGTGGGCGAACTGACTGCAGGGCAACCAACCTTGTCTCACTTCTCAATGCCAACCGACCCACAACCCAGTAGTGGTGTTGATGATAGTTTCCTGGGGCATGGGGAATTGAAACAGTATGACAATCTTCCACCACCACCACCATAAGCAAAGTTCAAGTGGACAATGATAAATTGTTCAATTGCAAAATTGAAATAAATTGAGGGGTTGAAATTGAACGGATGACAGGTTACACACCATGCATTGAGTACGGTAGAAGTCTCCAGCTCACAATTTTTTTTCTTATTGTTTCTGGAACAGATGAGCATCAAAAGGAGGAAAGAGGTGGGGGGTGAGCCAGAACTGACTAGTTAAAACGGTAGTACATACAGATTGAAGGTCCCTTTTTACAGGTGCTGATCAGTAACTAGGGTGGTACTACTACACACCAGATGACGGCTGTCGGATTTACCTTCCAGCAAGTTCTCAGTGGTTCTTCTCCTCAGGACTAGGGAGAGGGGGTCAGTTGGATGCATCAGCTCTTGGGACATGGATCTCAGTAGGGGCAGTCAAAAATGCCATCAACAAACTTCTTCAATTTGAAAGCAGCATGTAAAAAAATCAGCCCCACAAGAGTGTCTTGGAAAGCTTTGATTTTCCAAGAATAAAAAGGGGCTAAGTTATTTGATGATGTGATCCAAAACGTTTGGTGGTTCGAAGCCTGAGCAAAAGGGTTTGTTGACAACACAGTTACTTAATACTAAAATATCATAGTACCTGGCTTGGTTCTGCAGCAAGCTGTGATATCTATATATATATAGTCATTTACTTTCGGCAGTTAAAATAATAATAGTTTATTATTAAGCACTATACTTGGTAAATAATGAAGCTAGCGCACTTGAAATTCTTACTACGGATTCGATATTATTTGTAAAAATCCATGACAAATCTACAAATGAAATCTTCTTTCAAACATATTTTGTGAAACTATAGTTATGGACATTTCAGTTGTCAAAATAATTTTAAGAAAAAAAGTTCATATGATTTTGAAAAAAATAAATTTTAATCTTTAATTTGTGAACATGTGTACAAAATAATATTCTTTATTTGGAAATTTTCAAATATGAAAAAATTAATCTTATAATTGATGAATTATTACAAGTTAACTATTTGATCATCTTAGGGCTTCAAAAAAATACAAAAGAAATGAACTTATGAGAATAATATCATGTGCCATTTTTGATCCACTCACTCATGGATTCGCCTAGGAGGAAAGGAAGGGTAAGCCAACCCAATGTAAAGATCTTATCACAAATTTTAGAAGGATTAGATTATCCAAAAAAAGGACAATCCATCCAAAAATGAAAGAACTCTCTGCTGAGAAACAAAATTTTGCTTAGGTAAAGTTCTGTTTTAGAACCTGCCCTCTTCTAATTAGCGCACTAGAAAACAATTGGCAGGTCTATCCGACACAGAAAGAGAAAGAGAGAAGGCCAGGGGTAAGGGAAGGGGGGGTGGCCGGGAAGAGGTACGCTGACAATATGAGACTGTTGCCATGCATCATTTCATCTTATCAGACACAATGGCTAATAATCCGGCCGCCATAGAATAAAAAATTCCCTTTCCATCTGATCCAAGGACACTGCAGCCAGCGAACAGAACACTTTGTTTATAGTGAATCTGACCACTTCCAAGGGAATTGTTCCCCAGAAAAACATGAGGGTTTATGAGTTCTAGGACCCAGTTTGCTACTGGTCGCTCTCTTCCCTCGACTAGGTATCATCATCATTCATCTGACCTCCAAGCTCACCAAAGCTACCCAAGAGTTCACAATGGTGGTAGAATACTATAGTACCTAGCCTTGTTCGGCAGCAAGGTGCATAACTATTATATTATATTTTGGGTCATTTATGTTCAACAGTAAAATTAATATTTTTTTTACAGTTCGACATTGTACTGAATAATGAATCACCTGGGCTTGAAGTTTCTTTTAAATTTTTGGCATGGCAGGCAGGTATTTTTTTGTATTTTGGGTATTTTCAAAAATTAATTAATTATTGCCCAACCAAGCTAGGTACTACAGTAGAAAGCAAGTAGAATTAAGTACTATTTTGACTCCCAGTCAGGCTCTGGCTAAACTTGTGAGCGAACCAAATCATCCAAATTCATCCAAATCTACTTGGTAGCTGACCATTTTTCATGCTCTACTGAAAATTTTATGAATAAATTGGGGGTTGAGCTGCTTGGGAACATCTCTGGGCTTCATCTCAAAAACAGAGTAGCCATTCTCATCCATAATTTTGAAGAATATGGACACTTTAGCTTCATCTATCTAGGATTGGAACCAATAATGAGTTAGTTCCAAGTAATGAGTTCGTTTATCATGATGCTGAGGTCTGAGCTGCTCACTCACTGGATAGTGCAGTAAAGACTAATGGCTATCGATAAAGGAAGCAGGGTTTAAAGTGCAAACCAGTGTGGGGGCAGTTCTTGACTTTTATGAAGAAACGCCAGTTCTGGTTCTGAAAATCAGATCCCATTCCAGTTCAGTTCTGGGTAACTTGGACTAAAATCGCCAAATAACAGTCAGTTAGCTTCCTATTATAGTAGGTTTTTTTCCAAAATTCCAATTCCGGTTCTGGACATATATGAAATTGGGAACCTGATTCCAGTTTGAGTTTCGAATCTTATCCATTTCTGGCTCCAGAACCAGATTCAAAAATCAAACCCATTTTTGGTTCAATTTTACTAATCAAAAGCAGAACCAGCTGGCAGTTCTAATCTGCCAAACCAAGTGCCTAACATTGGTTCAAACTAGTGTTGGTTGATTATTAGAAATAGGAAGAAACTCCTGTTGATTATCAGGGTGGTTCTTAGGATTCATACCTATAATCCTCAAAAAAAAACAAAGATTGATTATGGTATATAATCACAGTTTTGAAGAAATTTGAAAACAATCAAATATCCACCTAGAACACTGTCAATTCTTTACCAATTCTTTCATGAAACAATATATTATTTATGATTTTTTAAATAACCAGCATTGATGGTTCTTCTATTCAGATTCCTTCAGGGAAATGAAATTGCAATTTTCTGATTTTGAAACATTTGCAAATTCAGAGTTGGCAATTCTTTGAAAATTGAAATAAGTGCACAACATTAGTTTAAATAATGCATGACCTCAAGTTCTCAACACATTGATTTTCACACCATTGCTATTGAAGATGTCTGGGTTAGAAGAATATATGCTTTGATTTTTATCCTCAAAATGAAACATCTTTAAAAACATGGCCATAAAACTTAAAGGATAAATTGCTAGCTTGAACATCAAGAAATCAATATGTACCAATCAACCTAGGTATAATGATTTTGCAAGTTAGCGTGGAACAACTCTTACCTTTACATGTTACATAGCCCTTTCTTTCACATATGGGTAGTTAATCTTATGCCCTCTTCATTTGAAGAAGGCCCCTTGACTAGCATGCAAATATCAACTATGCATCCAATGACAACAAATATTGAACATTTGTTACACAATTTGAAACTCAAACTTTGGGAATCAAACATTCAAAGGAAAATGTGTTTTCTGGTCTTGGGTTTAAATATGTGTACATGCCTAAACATAGATAGGATATCAAATTCTTTCAAAGTGATTCTAGACCAAACAGGTTTTTGCAAAGTAACTACAGTCTTAATACCTTGGGATTAAGGTTTCTACTAAGTTGTCTTCCTAAATGTTGTACCCAGGAGGTCAGTTGTTAATTAATTCAGTCATTTTTCCATATCTAGTCAACAATGGTTCAAAATAATGTTGGGATAACATATAATTTGTTGGTTGATATGTGATGGCAATAAAATAATGCTAATGACAATTGCCATTGAAACCCAATCCCAAAAATAATGAAACCATGTACAAGTAATGAAGTTGCCCGAATAATTCTTGTCAATCCTTGCATTTTAATGCACAATGATGAGCTTGTGAAAAGCCATTCACAATGCAAGTGATATCATGTTGAAATTTTGTCACCACTCACTTGGGAGTTTTGTGCTCACTATCACCATGGCTTTGCAAGAGCTTGAAGTTGCAATGTAAGAAAGGGGAAAATTTTAAAACTATGTAAATTCATATTTCACATGTTGTAGGATCCAATTACGAGTGTGAAAAAGAACTAAGCATTTTGGCTAGAGCAGATTACTCACCACTACAACTCAAATTGACCCACTAGTTCTAGAAAGTGCACAATTAGGATCTTGGAAATGAAATGGGGCTTGATAAATCATGATGTGTTAAAGTTTTGCTGTAATTACCATGTTGTTTTTGCCTTGAAGAATACTAGTTTTATAGTGAGGATGTTTTTCAAAAGGTATTATAATTATACAAGTCCAAACACCCCAAAAAAGATTATTTTGTGTTCATTCATTGTTGGTTGCTCTTTAAGGATATACCTTAGTGAGCAAAAATTAGAGAGAAAAATTGAAAACTCAAACCTATGGAGAGACTTTTGCAGGCAACTGACATAGAGAATGTGTTAGAAAAATTAGTGGGCATTGAAGGGGGTTTAGCTGTCAATGGGGGTCATGACTTGAAATGCCCACAAGGTTATCATGAAGTGAAGGAAGATCAGTAGGAAATTAAGATGAAGTGAAGGAAGATTAGAAGGAAATTGAGTTGGCCACAAGGTTATCATGAAGTGAAGGAAGATCAAATGGAAATTAAGATGGAAAAGTGCACAATCAAAACTCAAGCCAAGGCAACTATTGACATGCCATCCATCACCTTGAAAAAGATTCCAATCTTGGAAGAGAAAAGTGCTTAAATTGCAATTTTCATTATTCATGATGACCCAATGCCTAACAATAAAACTTGCAAAGTTACCTTTGGAACTAGCAAAGTTCAAACAACAATGTCAACCTTTGGCACCCCTGACTACAATGCCCTGGGTATGCAACCCCACTCCCACAATTGTAACACAAACTCTTCTAACATTAACAACTATAATCCCAAGTTACATTCAACAGCTCCATCTCAACTCCCCTAACTCCAATGATTACAAACCCGCTTCCTTCAACTTTGTTGATTACAAATTTTGGCATATATGATTCTATAGCTTTCATAGACTCCATAGTGGTTTAGCTAGAGCTTGCACATGAAAAAAATTGCATGCACAAAGTTTAAAGAACATTGAAAACGTTCTGTAATATTCCAGTAGTTGCCGCAAAAAATGACGTCATAGCTCCTACGAAAGTAATGAGTGGCAAAATACAATTGTTTCAAAGTATTTCAAACAAATAATGAGGCATTTTCTAGCCCACCTATGTTCTATCAAATCAGAGCATAAATTTCAATTCACAACCTGATGAATTCTCCTTCTGCTGTCCATGTATTCGTGATTTATGATGAGCTACACTATGTGATTTGGCTTCACATGAAAGAAGCTCAATTACACAAAGCAATAGCAGTTGGGAGGCACACAAAGTTTTCATGATGATGACATTTCAGAGGGTGCACAAAAAGCTCACATCAATTGGATTTAAAGGGCATTATTGTTGGTTGCCACAGTGTTGTTGGTGTGTTTTTTGCACAAATGGCTTTTTTGCATGTAGGGGGATCATCAATCATGTTTGCATTTTTGTGTCATGGAGCCCATTTGCAATCTATCTGGTGGAGATGCTCTAACATTGTATGGGTAACAATATGTAGGACAAGACCAGTCTACTATTTGCTAATGAAATATTGGGGTCAGGAGTTAGGAAATACATGGATCATGTGGGTACAAGAGTTCAAAAAGTAATATTACATATCCAACCAGCCAATGTGGGGATGTGGTATATTGTGTTTAGTACTCATTACCGCTCTGTCTTCTATTGTTATTGTAGGGTTGGTATGAATTCAAGGTGAAGGTACATAGTGAGAGAGTTGGACTTTAGAGGTTTTCAATAAAAATGGATATATACCTTGTGATTAATTTGACTCATTACATGTTCAAACTAGATGTAGAACAATATGTTTCAAATGATGGTCCCATGAATCAAGAATTGCGTGGTTGATCCCAAAATCATTCTTAATTTTTTTTAGTTTGAAATGATTGTTGTAATTGAATTGGGAGTTAAAATGAAAAACATTTTCAAACATAACAAGTTTTCACATAATATCAATATCCTTGTTAAGTACTTGTTAATATTGGTCTTCCCCCATTACTCATATTCTTACCATCATCTAGAATACTCATATCATGATAGCAGGATGCAAAGTTCACAATTTGTCTCATACTATATCATTCTGATAATTTAGAAAAATTGGAGATTGTTATACCATTATCATATTAGGATATGATATTAAACCATGTACTGGCCTAACACTAGTTCAAACCCTGTGACCCAAAATATAACACTTTGGGTCCTGCAGCCTTTGCTAGAATATAGTTCCAGACACTACTGGCTACACAAAGGAATATAATTCATTAGGGTTCCTAGCTGGATCAAAAGTGGATGTAGAGGGAAATTTTGCACTTTGCACCCAAACCATTATAACTTAACATTTGAGTAACTATGGATGCAGTAGGGTATTCATCCATCTGTCCAACCATTCATTCCCCCTCACCCCCCATTTGCAGACCCTAACAACTTGTTTGAGAGCCTGCAGAATTGTCTTGTTTGAAATGATTGTGGAACACTGTATCTGAACAATCCAAGGTCTCAAGGGAAGTGTGCGTGCCGTACCAGGACCTGGATTTCTGCTACAGGGTGTCAGGTCAGGACCTGGATGGTTCTGGGGACTTGGATTGTTGGAAGGGGCTGATGAGATGAGACTGGGGAGTAGGTGTTGCTGGCCTTGACTTTTCATTTGATTTCATGGAAGCCCACACTCCCCTCCATCATCCAGGACCAGGATGCCTATGCATTCAATCCTTGCCTGACTTCACTGTCAATGCTTTTCTTAATTATTATCAGTTTGTACCTTGAACCAACCTTGCCTACGTAAACCTCTTTGTCAGTTTAACCTAATAATTTTTTTGACCATACACACCCAACCCTTTTGACTCCTGCAAAACAAGACCAGCTCCACCCAAATTCAAGTACCTTCATTGTTCCTACTTCTTACTCAACGAAATCTGAGCAACAATTTTTTTAATCCCTACTGTTTGTTGGTCCCTTGTTGTTGCATCAGGGAGATGCTAATCAATTAGATAGACCCTCCCTTCACCACATTTTGCATGCATACTGTTGTTCCAGAATATTTTGGATTGCAAATTGTGCTTTCTTTGGGAGTAAGTAATTCCTCATATCATCAGTAGGAGGGTGAATTGTTCCATAGTCCATATTGGTGCACATTGTGCTAGAACATAATCATTTATTCTACATCCACTCAGGACAAACTTACATGTCTGTCATGGATTCATTGGGATCTTGAGGCCCCCAAATTAAGGTGGTTGATAAATTCTCCAAAGTTCATATTGGAACAAGTTGTGTGCTAAAGCTGAATCATGTACATTCTTCTCACAGATCACCTTAAACCCTAAACCTCTGGTTGATTGGTCATCATGGTCATCATCATCACGAATAAAGTTCAAACATATGATTGGTTACTGAAATAAAAGTATGTGAGAACTCACTTCTGTTGTGTGCTGCAATTGCATTCAGCAATGACATTACAGTTTAAAGATTGTGTTACCATCTTTTTCTTGTAGTATGATCTAAGCATATTTTCTTAATACAAGCAGAGGAGGTTGCAACCGTTGCCATGATGAGGTATGGCAGGACTTGCATTTAGCATTAAAAATTGTCAGAAATTATTTGTACCAACCGAGCTCTTGGGTACTCTCTCTTGGTGGATAATTTACTATGGAATGCAAGACAGGCCTAAGTAGGGTTTTTATTTATGTATTTATTTGATTATTTCAAACCTCCCAATTTTCACTGTGATCTGACACCCGGGGTCACTCAATTGTCCTGCCTTCACCCCCCCTGCTGCCTTCCATGTTTTTGGTTCTGTTCTGCTCTTTAGTCTGTCCTCAAGTGGGTACTCAAAGAGTCCGTTAAAATAATCTGCATATTAAAGGCTTCCTGCAACAACAGCATTTAATAATAAAATAGTGCAGAAAAAGTTCTCACTTTAAATCCTACGTTTCCCATTCTCTATTTCTTGCTGAGTGAGTAGTAGGAGGCCTTGAGTGCTGTTCAAACCTGTGGTCAGGTCATGTTGCCTCAGTCGTTCTAGACTCTTCCTTAAGACATTTTGATGATAGTGCAAGCTTCAGAGCCTTTGGCATGTTAACTCACTTTTGCGTGAACTTACAATACTCTCAGTTCAAAAAGTAATTTTCTAGTTGATTACAACTGAAATACATTTGCAATTCCAGTTGACACCAAAATAATGAATGTTAACAATGCCATACATAGGCCCGCTCCTCCGACCAAAGGAAGGCCCCTAGTGGCCCATGTTGGGTTATTGTTGTTTCTTGTGTATTTTTTTTGTTTCTTGCATCCACAAAATTGAAAGGGTGTTTGTTGTGTTGTTGCTTGGACTGCTAAAAAGTATGTTGAATTTTCCATCAGGCTTCATTTCAAATTTTTGATATGAAAAGGTTGCCAACATTTCCCAATAAATTACCCAAATTTAGTCAGATTTACTCTAAGAAAATTTTTTAATCCGAAATTTCCCCATTAATTAGTCAAAAGATGACAAAATTTGTTGAAAAAATAAGACTGCTTGCCATGATTTGAGTTTTAGTGGTTTTTCTCTCCATGTGCATCAGAGATTGTCTCTGATTGTGCTCCAACTTAAGGTTCCAAATTCTAGAGGATATGCTTTCTACAAAATGGTTTTTTAAATCTAAAAGGGTGCTGATGGATTACTTCTACAGCATTCCCATAAAGGAAGATAGCTGCTCATCATGATTACCACAGCAGGAACAACAACTGTCACAAGGCACCATGAAAAACTCAGCTGCCAGCCAGGTTCAGAGTTGAGAGAGAGAACATGTGATATTTTTCAAACACCAATATTACTTAACTTACTACCTATTGCCAGTTTTTTTCTGTGAGAAGAAGATGGGCTTGGGACTTCTCTTCAGATGGCTCCGGACTGGAATTGGGACAGAACACTGTGCAATGATTGGTCACATGATCCTTGCTCGGCCTACAATTTGAATGAAAGATTTGAGCTGATGTAAACATGCCAAATTTTATGGCAATGTAGCCACTACTAGAAGAACAAGGAATAAAGTTAAATAGAGATGGGGAAAAGAAAAAGTTCATCAGCTGTTAGGTCTTATTCTCCCTTTCAATCAACTAATTCTCATGTTGCATTCCTTCAGAAGTGGTGGTGCAATGCCAATTCTGTAACTAGTAAAAGGAACAGGAAAAAGGAAAAGTTAACCAGTTTGTTAGGTCTTATTCTCCCTTTTAACCAACTAATTCTCATGCTTCATCAGCATTTCGGAAGCTGCTAAATACCCATTTCAACAAGCTTTGTCCGGGCTTGTCATTTTGTGCAGAACCATGTGGTTCATGTTCTGATGTTCTTTGCAGAACAAAAAAAAATTGACATGCTCTGCAAACTATTCATGAGATTTGAACCCATTGACCACATGCAAGGAGGATTAGATCATTACCATTATCTTACTTCTTGCTGCTTGAAACAATTGCATCCAACTTCAAATATATTTTTAACCATGCAAGTTATCCATCAAACCTGTAACAGAACTGCACAAGGTGTAACAATGCATTTTCTTAGACCTGCACAGAGCTGGGTGGGGGGAGGAGAGGAGTGTTTAGCGTCTTCATTTCAGAATGGGTGCCAATTTTGTGGGCTTAATTAACAGGCATTGCTGATTTTGTAAGGTACGTTTTATATTCGAGCCGTTAACACCAGGAAGCACAGTGTTTGGTCAAGTCCACCTCCTAGATCATCCTAGGCTTGGCCTCCCGGGGTCAGCTACATGGTCACTAGGAACCTGAATCCACGGAACCCTGCCCACTCTCTAGTATTGCATACGTACCATTTGACTAATTCCAATTTTAGGGATGATGTATGTGATGCCTGAAACTAGCCACCTGCTGCAACAGGCGAATACCAGAGATGGCAATCATCTTTTCTCTCTCTCTCTCTCTCTCTCTCTCTCTACTAAAGATCATAGTTCAACAATCATCTTTTATCTCTTTCTCTTGCTCTGTCTCTATATATGGAATAAGATGGTTCCAAGCTGAGTAGTTAGACTAAAGATGAATGTCTTAAACCATTACCACAAATGTGCCCAAATTACAAGCCAATTTCAACAACATTAGCATCAGGGACAGCTAGCAAAAGGAGAACCATGCTATCCGAAGTTCCTCACATGCAAAAGTATCCTATTGTTGGTTTGTGATATGTTCCCTGGTGCAAACAATTGTTGGGTGGGTACTGGGTATTGTATCTTCAAGAGACCAGCAAGGTTAGCATGTCCAGCATTTTGAGGGATCTTCTACTAGACTGGTCCTGGTAGGTCCAGAGATTTCAGATCTAGTATCAGGCTGGTATAAAATATCTTGATTCTTAATGTAACACTGGGTGGTAGCCATACTCATGATTTTAGAAATTTGATGCCTGCCAATATCAATACTCACATACCCTTCATGATGACATTTAATCTTGGTTGAAATGGTAGATCATTTTTTTTCATTTTCGTGATGTGGCACAGGTGGCAATTATCCAACAAGAGGTTAGCATGAGTGGCTATGATCCTGCATAAGATTTAGCTTTAATGGCGAAAAGATTTGAGAAAACTGTCAAAGCAGTATTACAACTAACCAAAAAAACCCGCCCTAAACAGGGGAAATCTGGCAAAAATTCCTTCGACACTGGATGCAATCTAGCAATTAAACCTCATCCAAGAACAATGTTTGGCAAATTGGAGCTCAAAACTCCTGTTGTGTGGTGACTACGCTTCCCACAGCCAAGGGCAAAATATTGCCCCAGTTCGCCAGGGGAAAAAAAAAGCACTAGCCACATCTGAATATTTTTCAGGGAGGAAAAATAAGAAATTAAAGCACACCTAAAAAGTCAATTGAGGAAACAATAAGAACCTCTTGAGTTCGTCTCAGTATTTGAAATGTACTTGCAGAGTTCAATCTGGAAAGTCATCAACACGAATAGAAGCCATCCTCCAACAAGATTTTTCAAAACTCTCCAAGCTTCCCACTTTGCATGCCCATTGCATAGCCATAAGCCCTAACATGGAATGTTAGTTTTTGAAACACAGTGTTTTCCCCTGATATTGTGTAGCACCCCTTGATGAAAAGGGGAAATATTGGTCTCAACCAACATATTCAAAATTTATGTATGAGACATGTCAAGTATGAACTCAAGTACCATTGAAGGACCATATGAGATAATATAAAGGTATTACAAGAATATTAAAACAGGGCTATATGAATTTGGTTGGTTTCTTCGTACCAGGACTTGTAAAATTAGTCCTTACACTTGGGTTCAATTGACATACTTGCCCAACACTAGTGCAAATCAATATTGGTTGGATACACCCACGAATAAATATTTAGGTCTTTTTTGTTCCCCTAGCTAATTAACCAACTTTTATTTTATCTTAATTGGCTAGTAAATATTTTTACTTGTGTTCAACTAGTACATGTTTGAATTTTACCTCTCCTTAAACATGGGATTATTTTGAGGTGATAAAAAAGGTATATGCAAAAATCATTCTCTAGATTTTATGTTGCAATCATTGCCTTGATGTTGTGACACAAAAGGAAATGTGAAATCAAGCCAAAAATATAGTTGCAAACTTAACTTAAACATCAAGGCTTCAAGCATAATTTTATAATGTTAATTAAGGCATTGACCCCATTTTAAATGTGGGATATTGTCATAACACTAGTCTTGGACTTGCAACCAAGGTTGTGTAAAACAAGGGGTTGTGAGTCAAGATTGATGTGAAGGCATGGCTTGACTCAAATGCATTTTCAAGGTGAGTTGGAAATGTGTGAGAATGAAAGGGAGGACTCCCAACATTCACAAGTGCATTTTCATATTAGGAGTTGGATTCTCAAGTGAAAATCTCAAATATAAATGGGGCATAGTTTGGAACAACAAATCTTGTTTGGATTGACTCGCCATATTATTGAAATCTTTTGACAATGCCTACAATAAGATGGGTTCATGTGCCCAAAATTGGATCATTTTGTAACATAAAAAAGTGTTTGAAAAATCATGACAAAAATGTTTTGAATGTTTCCACGTGTCTATAAATGTCCTAGCAAACTCAAGGTCATGACCCTAGGTTTGGGCTTATGGCCAAGGCTAGGGCATTAGAAGGGAAGTAATCCAAAAGAATATTTTGGGATTCAAGCATACCCTCACAAGTGTGACAAAATGCAAAGAAGTGAATCCCAACATTTTTAAATGATTTCCCATTTTGGGAATTGGAGTTCCATAAGTGTCCCAAATCTTTGAAACAAAACTATAGATAGTAAACAATGTTCAAATTGGGCCCTCAACATACCATTGGAAATATATTTAAATCGAAAGATCAAAAATTGGCTCACATTCTCCACTTGGAGCTGTGAGTTAAGAATTATGGCCAAAAGGGTGGTCAAAAGTCAAATTGGCAATTTGACTCCCAAACAACAAAACCCAAGAAACATGGGTCAAATGACCTCCAAATTGAGTTTGTAATACGTTATTGGAAAAGTCTTTTTAAAGTCTACAATTTTTTTCTTGTTATTCTTGCAACCCAATTATGTATGTGGGAGTCATAAACTTGCAAAATCATGGGACTCTTAAATAACTTAAGAAAATGAGAATTTTAAAAACTCTTGAAAGTCCTAAAAAATTTTGCCACTACAATATAATCCTCATGACAATTTACATAATATAACATAGGAAAATAAGTGGTGGCACTTCTCCAAGTCCAAATTGTGATGAATGTTATTAGACTTTGTTGCATGTGGCTCATATGTGCACCCTTTTGGCTCCAACTTGCATAAACAATCTTATTTCTTAATTTGTGTAGGTTGACTTCACTTTGAACTCGAAGTTGAAACATATATGGCATGAAGAAGAATTTATTGGTCACATCAACTTTGTACAATTAATGTGCAATTTTTTTATAAAACATTATCCATCTAGTGATGTACTTTCTAATAACATAATATGTTGTAAAAGGTGGGTCCAACACTTCCACTTGTGATTAAAAAGGTTGTTTTGCAATTGACAATAAAATTAAGATATTTGATTTAGAAAAAAACCATGTAGTATATACAATTGAAATGTATGTTCATATCAAGGTAAAATGTTTGTATTACCAAAAAACAAGAATTATGAATTATAGTGCAACAAAATGTAATTTGTAACTGAAAATTTTTTGAGGACATGGTTTTCCATGAATTTATTTGTGCCAATAAACTAGTTTTATAAAAGTTGTTTCAATGGTTACGTGGGAAAATTGGTCTTTGGGAATGACAAGCATTAAAGATTTTTGTGGTTCCCTTGAGTCCATGGTGCAATCAATTGCACACAAATTCACATTTAGAAACTTATGGGTGTATCTATTGCAAATAATATCTTGATTACAAATTGAAACCTCATAACATGCAATAACATATATGGTCAACCAACATAATCACTTTTGAGTTGTCTTTTTTAGCATATCGAGATATATGAAGGTGTGTTTTAGTTAAAACAAGCAAAAAATGCCCACTTGACTAAATATTTATAAGGAATGGGTAGTCTAATCAAAGTGATGTGGCCAAATATGATTGGTCATTCTCTTTACTTAAAATTATAGGTTGGAATTTGGTAAGATGTAACATTATGGGACCTTATTGATATTCTATCTAATCCAATTTTGATGAATCATCGTCACTAAAACACTAGAAGAAATTTTCTTCATGTTCAAACCATGTGTTTGCGATTAGGGTGTGATTATTGTCCTAATCAATTCATTTTGTGACAACATATGTAGTAGTCCTACATGTCATTAAGTTGCAAATGTTAATAGTTACATATGCGATTATAAGACAAATGGATTTAAATTATAGTCATAAATGCAACTATAATTTGTGATTACATGGGGTACTAGTTTAGATAAAAATTTGATGAAAAGTCAACATATGTTATCAATTATTGTTAAATTATATTGTTGGATGTAAACAAAATCAATTTTGTAATTGCTTAAACATATTTTGTGAACAATACATAGATGATTAGAGCACATGTTGCATCAAATTTGTGATTGCAATTGATTGTCAAAGTTTATAAAATTATATTTAATCTTAACATTGGTGGTAATACAATTCTACATTATCGTAGCCTACACTAACATACTTATTAAACAATAATAGTTAGCCTAACCTAAATTTATCTATTGGGTAATGATTTAGCTTATCCAAGCCTACCTATGAGATCTAGTAGGTAGGTTATGATATATAGGTTATTATAAACTAACAACTAGATTAGGATTTAGGGTTACACAAAGATAAAATATTATTACTTATAATTAATAATTAATAGTCCATGCTAATTAATAGTTAAGCTAAGATAGGATAGGGTAACTATTATTACCTATATATAGGTTATAGGTTAGATTTGTTAGTAATTAGGTTAGGTAGACTAGATATAGAAGTAATGGCATCGTACATAATATAAATTATATTCACATTTATTTGATATATATTATATTATATTAACATTAAAATAGTATATGCATAAAACATATAAAATTCCACAAATTTATAAATTATATAAAATTATCTAATAAAATATTTTACAAACACAATTTACATGTCAACCCAAGAATATGTTACATTATATTATTATACATAATGGTTTTTTTTAAATCCCATAAATATGTCATGGATGTTTTTTTGAAGGTCTTCAATGAATCCATTAATTGGCAAAAGCATATGTTACACACATTTAGATGTGTTTGTGGGTATTCCATATTTGTAATATCCATTTCAAACTTTTCTAAATGTTTTCATAATACATTAAAAATAATGTTGTGGAAGTTCATTCAAAAAATTTAACACTAGTTTAATTTATGAATTGGAAAAAATAAAATGTTATGCATGGAATATTTGTTCATTTTAACAAAAATGCACCCATGAATGATCCAAAAAAACAACTTATGATGGGTTGTTCCCCTTGAACATGAATTTCAACAAGGAATTTGCCAATACATCTTAAAGGGTACAAGCTTTCCACTTATCGAATTCATGAAAATGTTGTTGGGATAGTGAAAAAAATGTTAAAATATTTTTTTCTTATTCATCATTGGTTCCTTTTTAATTGAAATTTTTAGAAGGCTAATTAGTGAAGTCATGATGTTGATTTTTATGAAGGTGTGTCACATTGCAATGTTAAGATTTGTTAATTTTCACCATATTTGGTTCATTTTATGAGTTTTTTTATCTCCTTCCTTCAACTGTTTCAAATGTTGCTTAAAGGTTTATTCTTGTTAATGTTCAATTAAATTGAGTTAATTCAATATTATATCAATAATAACCTTGTTTTTTTGTCTATAGCTTTATTGACTAGCATGAATGACCAAGTTTTTGTGATTGAATCCCTAATTAATACATTGAGTCTCAAGTTGCCAAACCTTTTGGTTTCCCTTGGGAACATGATTATTTGTGTAATTATTACATAAAAGAGTTATTAAAATGTGCAAAGGAATGTTTTTCTTTCTCTTATTTCAACTTCACATGAATTCCATTTCCATCTAATTGCAAGCCCCTCATGGGTGCAAACACATACCATAGAAAATGTAATTAATGTTTAGTTTTTCATGTTTTAGTGTAAATAAAACTAATTAAAAAATTCTTGAATGTGTTTATATGCCAAGATTTCAAATATATTATTGGAACATGTGAAAATTTTGAAATAAATCTAGTAAAATATAATGTATCAAAAACACTTTTAAAGTAGTGTAGCCAATGTTTTCATTGCCAAGGGGGACATTCTTCTTTGAATTTAGAAAATACACAAATAAAAATATAAGGTCCCATGTATTAGTTGTTGAGTAAAAACTATCATTTAATTAGTTATACAATAGATTTATGTTTATTTTGAAAACCAAAATATAATTAATATGGGGTATACAATAATTATTTATGGTATTAAGATTTTTTTTTAAAGTAACATATGTATTAAACAATTTAGGTATTAGTCGTTAATAAGTTCAACTAGTAGAATAAAAGTTCTTACCTCATGAGCTAGATTGTATTGTTTGGCATTTGTTGGTTAAATCATGCATCTTCTACTTATTATCAATGGAAGCCTTGTCTAATTGTTGATTATTTCCTTGGAAAACAAGTTTGTTCAACCTTGTTTTAGGATGATAACCATACTAAATGATTCATGTGTGCTTTCTTTTTTCATTTTCATCTTTTGTTCATGATTAGATATGGCCTTTTACTGCATTTGATTATTAATTTCTTATATCTTCGTAAACTATTTCTTACAATTTGCAAGACAATGGTATTGGGTTGGTTATCAGGATTCATCAACAACATCAACATGACATGCAAAATTAAGAACATTGTAAAAAAAATTCGACCCATCATATGTAATGGATTAAAAGTAAATAATTTATGTTTTATTGTGAATATAAAGGTGGATCACATGCACAATGAATTGGGACATGCAAGAATAGTTTTTTTTTAAAAATGAATAGATGGTATTGAAATCGGATGTGAACAAAACATTATAATTTAATGTAAGGTAGTTAAAATATGTGCACATTAGAAAAACATGTATTAAAAGGGTGGGGGAAAAAATCCCTCACCTAAATAATACCATCCCTCCCCCCCCTAGTCCTTGTTTGAGACAAATAGTTTAAAATGTTGACACTTAGTGTTCCCCTTGGGTTTCATTTTTTATGTAAGCCTATTTTTCAATTACTTGAAATGTCTTTAAAATGACATAATCATGAACAATAAATTATATACACCCTTACATAACAATATGTTGTGACTTTTTTTATCATAGGTATTTTTGGTCATTTTAAAATTAATGGAATTTTAATGCATCATCTTCTATAACTAATCCCAATGTGCCCTATCATCCCAACCAACCAACTCACTATTTTTTAAATATCCAATTAAGTGGGCAAGTGTGGCACCCTCACATGCAATGGAAATTGAAGTTTTTCTCCCCTTGGAAAACCTCAATATCATTGTACAATTCTTCATTGAAATGACATGGTCAATGAAATTTATTTGCTCTTTTGTTACCATGTTTCAATAGGAGGTGTTGTGTGTAATATCTTTATGGTAGTTAAAGATTGTCTTGTAGTCATCATCAATGCATTTCAACATATGTTTACACATCATGTTGTTTCATGGTGTCTTTGATTATCAAATTGTTCATTGACCACAACTTGTACACTTGTTTTCAATTGATAGTTCAAGAGGATGATGAAGAAAAGTTGATCACAAGGTTTTTTCTTTTGTATTTTTTAATATTAAACTTCTTGAAAAAATGTCAAATTACATTAAGAATATTAATAGGGGTTTTAAAGTAATATAGTAATGAGTTAGGTGCTACCAACACGTTTACAAGGGATCATATATCTTGATGTGAGCAAACTATAGAGTATGGATCCAACAAGCAAAAAAGAACCCAATCAACTTCAAATTGTGCATATGTTCTAGAATTGTTTTGAATCCCCCTATAATACTTGTTCATTATCCAAAAAAAATGTTCAATGTTTAATTTCATTAGTGCAAAACATTGCAAGAACTTTTGAATTTCAATATTGTGAAAAAGATCAACTAGGGGTTGAATTTTGCAACTAACACAAGATTAATTGCATGATGAAATTATCTTCTTATTAGAAATGTTCCTCTTTTTTTGTTGGAATACATTACATTTTTTAAATTCAATTTTTGCCATTCCTCATCCTTTGCAACCTTTGCTCATTTGCTAAACCACTAGCAATTCTATTTTCCATCAATAGAATCTACATATTGAAGTGAAATATTTTAATTGGGAAATTTGACAAGGGGTTTTCTTGTTCATAGGTTCTAGAAAGGTGCTCAATTTTTTAGAATATTGGGATAACACAAGAATTATTCTATGGGTTCTCAAATGGGGCCACCTTATTATTTTTGTTTATGGGTTAAATACTCATTTCAAGTTTAAAAAGTGTTGTTAAAACACAAACATGAAAAGGGTTCAAACATAAGGTTGTGAACCAATAGCTACAAATGTAATAGCCTACCTAACAACTTTGTAGCCTTTTTCCTTTAATAAAAATTTCAAGCCTAACACTACAAACACAAAACCGAAATCTAGAAAAATAAAGAGAAATGTTATCTAATGATTTTAATTTCATAAACATAATATCTTCAAATTTGTGAATCACTAGCAAAGAGGATCACATATTGAACCCAAAACTCTCCATCACCTATTTGCACATGATGAGAAAAAAATTATAACTTCCAAAACAATTAGGGGTTTAAGAAGCCACTTTTCTATGTGTGAAAGGAGGTAGTTAAAATGTTTACGATTTTGTTGTATGCAAAATAACACTATAGATAATGGTCATTATGACAAGCTAGTTGAGCAACAAATTGCTACTAGCCAAGTCTATCCTACATATATTATTTCACATGGTTGGCACATGAGAAAAATTCTATCACATAATTGGGAACTTTGTAGGCTATTTGCTAGACCTCATAATGTCCTTTGTGCCAATTGCATGCATTTGAAATAATAGTTGACCTTAGGAAGCTTAAGCTGAATGGTGGAATTTTTATTACATGACACTTACTTATTTGAGTGTAGGTATGGAATTTGGATGGAGCAAATTTGGGTATCAATACAAGAACTAAGTTATTGTTCACCAACTAATGAAAACAATATTGTGACTCATTGAGCTTGATTATTAATTTGTGAACAATAACCACCAGAAGTTTGTTTGTTTAAGTAGATGGAGTCACTCACACTTAGTTCAATTTCATTTAAGCCTCCAAAATTAACAAGAATTTTCACAATCATGGTTGTTAATTAATGGATCCATAATTTTTCAAGGTGTGAAAATTGGGGTCACCTTGACACATCCCTAAGTCTCAAGGCATTGGGAATAAATCCCAAAATGATAACAACCAAAAAAAGGGAAAATAAAGAGAAATTAAGGGCATGTTTTTAACCTCTTCACATTAGGAAAAAAGGGGTGTGCAAGAGATTTAAAATGGGGTTGAAATTGTGATAATCACAAGACAAACAAATCACCTACACGAATAAAATAATGCATATGGTAAGTGCAAATGGAACCAACTAAGGCCACCACCCTCCTCCCTATAGTATACTTTGTGATTGACAACAAAGGCTACATTGAAATGACTAAAATGCTCAAAACTACCAAGTGAGAGTCCTAAAATTCTTTAAGTTATGAATATAATGATTTCACAAACTCATAACTTTTTCATATAAATTATGATTGATGAGCTTCAAATTACAAAGTTCTAGCCCTTAATGAAATATTTCAAAATCCTTGTAACAAGATTTCGATGTAGGTCATTTGAACTATATTTCTTGGTATCTAATGCTTGGGAACCAAACTACCAGTTTGATTCATATCCTTTATTTTGACCATAACTCCTTGTTCATAGCTCCAAATGGAGAATGTCAACTCACTTTCAATATCTACAATTTGATTCTTTCCAATAATATATTATGGGGCCGAATTCGAACCATGTTTATTACTTGCAATTTTGTCCCAAATATTCAAGACTCCCATAAGACTACAATTTTTAAAATGTTTATCATTTCAATAATAGATTTTTTTTAAAAATTTCAATTACCCACAATTTTCAACTATGTTTCAACTCTGAATTATTTAATATTTAATTAGAAATGAGGTGGTTACCAAGTAAATCATGCCACTTGCTAATTTGGATAATAATTGAAAATGATGTTTGCTTAAAGTGTTATTTGTAGAATATTCTTGGAATCAAATAACTTCACAATTAACCTATTATGACTTGTCAACTAAAAATATGATGTCATCAAATGTCATGTTATTGTAAGTTTTTTGTTCGACTATTTTGGTAATCTCATTTAGGGATGGATGAAAATTAATCAAATTGGATGAATGAAACATTGTCATTAGCTAATGTGATTATGTCACAAGTCATTTATTTAACTATTTTGGTAATGTTAATTTTGGATCAACATTGCTTTTTGTGGTGAATTTTCACAACTTGGTGATAAAAAAAAGGTTGGAAAATCCAACAATGGGTTTTTTGGGATTAAAATTTTTTTTTGCCATATCTTGGAAAAAAAAACCTAAAAGTCACCAAAGTTAGATAATGTGTTCTTGTAGGTTGCCATAATTATGCATGATTCCAAAAAAGATCTATTTGTCCATTAGGATAGTCGCCATTTATTGTTGATTAATTATGAGGATCCTAACTAGTGCACCTATTTGAAGAATTTGAAAAAAAAACCATGTTGTGAATGGATGAAAAAATACAAATCTAGATGCATCAAACATTGTGTATGTTCACAAATTGGAATGTTTAGGGATTATTATCAATGTTTAAGTCTAAATTTATAATTATTAATGAATTGTAGTATTTTATATTAATTAACATGGTAATTATTATAATGTACTAATAATTACTAAATAATTATTTTCAACAACAACAATAATAATAAGTATTATTATTATTATTATAGTAACATGATTTTTTAATAATATTTTTATAGTTATTTTATTAATTTATTATTATTTATATTAATTATTACAATAATTATTATGTTTAATAATAATAATTTTCATCATTATTATTCTTGTAGATAGTAGCTAACTTAGGCTACATATTTTGTTATTATTAATCTTATTATTATTTCACTTGTTATAATTAAATATTAACAATAATAATAATATATTACAAATCATAATTTCAATAGGTATAATAATCTTTTAATAATTGTGACATAATTATAATTAAGTAATTTATTTAACCTAGGCCAATTAATAGTTAGGCTAGTTGGTAAATTAATTATTTTCTTATTCAATGTAATTATTATCATAGTTGAACCTAAGTTAAATAAATTATTATTTTAGGTTTAAGCTTAGTTATTTCATGGACACCACCATCACTCATCGTTTGCATCATCATTTGCACCAACATAATCACCTGCATCATTGCCATCATCATCACTTACATCATCACTTGCATTAACATAGTTGCCTACATCATCGTTTGCATCATTGTTTGCACCAACATGATCACTTGCATCATTGTTCACTATTAGTTAGAAAGCTTCCTTAGTTAATGCACTCATGAAAGCCTTTATGGAAGTTTCTTTGAACTAACTCCCCAATAAGGTATAAATAGGGGTAGGACCTCCCATTACCTTCAGTTTGTTCAACATCAATTTGAATACACTTTCTTGTCATAACTTTTGTTTCCATACGTTATCAAAATAAAATTATGATTGAATCACCTTCTAGCATATATCATATTCTTGCCTTGTGTTTTTATGTTTCTAGTCTTGAATTAAACTTAGGCTTGCATTTTTTATGATTTGTTTTCTTGTTGCATCATTGGCTTAATTCTTGTTCTTGTAATTTTTCATGTCTGTGACAAATTAAGTTTAAACTAAGTTGTAATTAAGTTGCAACTAGGTTGCAACTATGTTACAACTAAGTTATAATTAGGTTGCAATAGGGTTACAACTAGGTTACAAACTAATTAGGTTGTAATTAAGTTGCAACTACAATGTTTATCCCATATTATATTCCATTTCAAATAATCCAAACTATGTAAGGAAGTGCATTAAAGATGTTGGAAAAACAAAAAAAATGAAAATGTAATAGCCATTTGGGATGAATTAATAAAAAATATTCAACCCTAAAGGCTCAACCCAAAATGAAATATATATTTTTTAACTAAATGCCACATGGCTTAAGTTTAGGCATAACTTGGATGTCATGTGGCCTAGGTCTAGGCCTAACCTAGGGGCCACATTGGCTTAGCCTACCGCAGGTGTGACATAATTTAACCTAGGTGGCCTATGTGTAGGCCTAACTTAAGTGTCAATGTTTAAACCTAATTTATGTGCTTATATGTAGGCCTGGTTTAAGTTAGGTGTCAATGTTTAGACCTAACTTAGGTGCCTATGTCCAAACATAGCCTAATTTAAGCTAGATGGCTTATGTTGACGTGCCATATGGCATAAACTAGTTTAATGTTGAGGTGGCCTAACCTATGGATGTGGATGTGTTGCATGTCATTTAACCACTAATCGACCTTTTGCAAAATTGATTTGCAACATAGTTGAACTTGAAACTATATGTTTGAGGATGTCAAGCATGTCAACACATGGATCCCATCTAGTAGTTGAAAATGGCCTTTGATTATTACGGTAAATGGATGTTGTTATGCAACATCAGAAGATGGAGTTCATTCACACATGGATCATAATAAAAAATGACCTTCAACTATAATGATGAATATGCTTACAACTAAATTGGTCAATGTCCATGGTGTTGACATGTGTCTATTGTTTTCAATTATAATGCCACTTTTAACTTGTCATTGTCAACTCTTTTGGTATGTAGTTGTGAAAAATATGTTATAGTTGCAAAAAACATCTTGCAATTGTATATGTTGTTTTAAACTTTAATTAGTAGTTAAAATCAAGTTGAAAACATAGTTGCAAATGGGGGGTATTTCTCCTAATGCTTAGGAATGCTTTGAATTTACTTCCTTGCATTATCCCACACTTATGAGAATGTGCTTGAGTTTGAAAACACTTTCTCAACTTGAATTCTTTCATGCCCCAACATGTTGCAAGCCCAAAATAAGGTTGTGACACACCATGTAACTCAAGCAATTTAACATGTTATATATATAAGTGATGTTGTAATACATGGTGCATTACACAAACCTATTTATTCAAACATTGAGTTTTTTAAGGTTGGTATGAAAGATCAAAGTTTCCTTGCTATCATGTGCAATTATTTGATTCATAGTCTTAAATGACATCTTGAGTTGTGTAAATTGGTTGAATTGCTAGAAGCCAAAGGCTTGTTCCTAAATAATATCAAAACATGTTGGACATTGAAATGTTATCACCAATGAAAAAAGTCTTGACTGTTGTGAATATATCCAACATGTTGGGTTAATCTAGGGTTTAGTTGTACGTTTTTATGATCTTGACCCACATTGATATCCTTTTGTTGGAATTGACACAAAAAATGGATAATGGAACAATGAAATAACGTTTTAAAACAAAAGGTCATGATCTTTAAGTAGAAAAGTTGATTTTTCTAGAAAGTTGACAAGCATGGTGAACTTTATAATTAAATAATTAGTTGTTGAGCTTTGAACCTATATATAACCATGTTTTACTTTTTTGTAAAATTGTGTACATGCATAAAATATTTACATCGGGGAATGTGTACATGGAATTAAACCCAATTCTTTTAACCAAGGGGTATTCGTAAACTACACTATCCATTTTTGGACGTTAAAAGGCAAAAAATAATACCTCTTGCTATGGCAATTTTTCCTAACTCCAATTAACAAAGAAATGTATTAAAAGGTATCATATCTATAAGATATGTTGTTATAGGATGGTAATACAAAAATAAAAACCAAATAACTATCTTTTCATCTTTGAAGGATTTTCAAACTTATGTTTCATCCCATGTCAAAGTCCATACACATTTTTAATGGATTCATAACTCTTGGAATATTAAATCAAATGTTTTATGGTACTCTACCATAAGTTGTATGACTAAAATGAAAACAAAAAATCTTATTAAGGATGTGATTGAAAATGGGAATTGCATTTAAATACTTTTTAGAGCCCAATTTTTTTTGGAATTCATTAAGTGATTTCCAATGTGAAAAAACTATATTTGATGGAATTTTTTTCATTCAAAGTGTTCAATAATGTATTAGGAAGGGAGGGCAAAATATATTTCTTGCAAAAAAAAAGATTTTTTGGTAAACTTGTGTATTGTGAAGTTGTTGATAACATTAAAAACTATACAAAAATGGACTCCTATCATGCCACTTTTGGTCCACCTTAGCTTGTAATTGCCCTAGGCTTGGAGGTTATTGAATTTGAAAAATGTGCTAAAATTAAAATTGAAAGGCTTGTAAATTAAAAGAACTAGGTTCAAAACCTTCACTTGGAAAACCTCCAAATAAATTTTACAATGTTAAAACCAAGATCAAAGGTTGTCCTAAAAAGGAAGAACCACACAACATTGATTTTGACTTTTGAGTGAGTATTAACATTTGGTTGTTAAGATGGCTACCAACAATGCCACCATTGACAATGAAACAAACACTAAGCTTCTTTCTATGATGTGGAGATGTTAGTAGGTTTGGAATGTGTGCTATCACTATTGAAAACAATGTAAAGGTTCAAGTTTGCATAAGGGCATGATACATTCATGCCTTTGTGATTTATTTTTTGTTATCAAGTTTTGTGAAGCATGATTATTTATTATGTACTATGACATCGACAAGAGATATTCATCATATCATTTCTCTTGGTTCTTTGAACTTGTTGACCACATCAATGATGCATTGTGCTTGACTTGGTGGAAAGAATTTGCCTAAATCAAATATGTTTCCTTCTTGACATGAGATTAACCTTATATGTTCCATGTTACAAATTCCACTAGGGTTCTAGGCCTAAACAAGGAGGCTTGGGTTGCATCTACATATTATATGAAAAAATAATATTTAACAACTACTACAAATCTAATAGTTGAATTTGCGAAGTAATGTTTTTACACATGAATTGTTAACGCCATTGGGATGATCTACCTTTAGTATTAGCTTTCACCGAAGGTTGAAACTACATTTCTAGGGCACATGGCCATTATTCAAACACACTTTGGGCACCCAAAGGCTTGGGTTCATATGAAACCTTTGTGAGCCCACTTTGGACCCTATCCTTCTTGATTAATAGTCATGAGACTGACAATGCATAATCAAAGTCAAACTACCATGTTGCCTTCCAATCATTGCAACCCAACCACAAATTTATGCCATGAGAGGTTCAAATCAAATACCATTTAAAACCACGATATCTCTAAGTGGTTTAAATTAGTGAATCTATGCATGGTTATGATTTTGAGTAGTGTGGAAGATGAGTCAACATCTTCCAACCTTGCCTTAACGAAAAACAAGATTTGAAATTGCTTAACTACTCATCTAGACCTTAATGTAAGGATGTATTTGTAAACCTTTTATTCATTGGAAACATTCCTTTCTACATGTGAGCTCTACTGACATGGCCATGGCTAGTAGTCTCAATATTTAAAAATTGGGTTAGGAATATGTGAATGTGCTGAAGTTATTAGGGGGGTTTAACAACTTTGTGTTAGAATAGGGGTTGATGAGTGTGCACAAGGTGTGAGGGGGGGGGGGGTTTAGTTGT
>Ga0116231_10004036_pt1 | contig 29995 bp, 19 predicted proteins | sample S1TSphgellanicum_2_FD_89695 | JGI IMG/M metagenome (GOLD analysis project Ga0116231, IMG submission 89695) | Host-associated microbial communities from peat moss isolated from Minnesota, USA - S1T2_Fd - Sphagnum magellanicum MG | ecosystem: Host-associated > Plants > Peat moss > Unclassified... | reverse complement strand
TTGCTCTCTAAGGGTTCAAAGTTGTCATCCTTATTAGGTCAAGAGAGAGCAATTGAAGCTTGATGTTCACTTGCTCTCTAAGGGTTCAAAGTTGTCATCCTTATTAGGTCAAGAGAGAGCAATAGAAGCTTGATGTTCACTTGCTCTCTCTAAGGGTACTTATATAATTGCTTTTTGATGTTAGAGTGATCCGTATACATTGATTTCAGGGTTTAGGGTTTAGGGTAGAGTGTTAAGGTCAGGTGTTTTTTTTTTGGGGCAATGGGCCTTTTTGATTGGCCCATCATAAAAAAGGTTCTCAAACTTTGAAGACTCAATATTCACTTGACTATATATAGGTCCAAAGAGGTCAAGATTTGGGCACAGCATATGGGAGCAAAGTGAGGTGTTATTGGGAACATATTTGGGAACACATAGGGAACTTGAAAAAACTCATTGGGCACTTGAAGAGAACATCTTGGGAACCCTAAAAGCCCCAAAAACTCCACCCCCCCCAATTCCTTACATTTATGAAACATCTAGTTGTGGCATTCTCCAAAAAAATTGTTCGATGTAAGATAGGGTCCTATTCCATGTACATTACACCAAGTGTAGATCATTTTTTTGGTGTAATATGAATTAGCTTAGCTAGTACACAATGTTGAAAATAAAAAAAAAGTGCAGTATTGATTATGTACAGCTAATTTAATGTAACCATTGCCTAAAAAAGTAGGGCCTAATCTCAATTCTTATTTTTTAAATTATATTTATCATGTATAGAGTTGGACTTGTTTTAAAGGACTTTCCAATGGGTAAAAACACATAATGGTGGATTTTTAAAAAAAAAAGTTGAGAATCCTTCAGAAATCCATATTTCTAGTGCATTTTGAGCCTAATGAACCTCCTAAAGTTGGGTCTTAAATTTTAAATGATATTGAAATTAACAATTTTTTTCATTTTTTCCCCTATATCATCTTATTATAGACTTTTAAAAATATTTCTTATGAAAAAGTCTTGAAAAAAATAAAAATTATAGAATTAAATGGAGTTTGCAAAACATGGATATTTTGAGATCATTAAATATATTTATAAATTATATAAAAAAATTCCATATTTTTACCTTAAGTGCCATAGACCTCAAAAGTATCGTGTTCCAAAGACTTGAGTAATTTCACATTAAATGGTTATAAACAAAAAATCCATATGTGGTTGTGGACTTTGGGGATATTTTTGAAGTCCACATTTGATTGAATATTAGTGGTTTTCGGGCAAGTTTTTTAAAAGTTGCATTGTGCATTTAAAATTTATGCAATAATATTTGTCAAACCTAGAAAATTTGACATTGCAACATTCATAAAAGTCCATTGTAGTTTGCTTTTATTCAAATGTTGTTTAGGTTTGAATTCTAGAAAAAGGGCCATTTCAAGGTTTGGTTCTAAAATGAATTCTAGCAAAAGTATGGACTTGCAATCCAAGTATCTTAGAACTTGACTCAAAGTTTAGATCAAAACCCACCAAATACCCTAAACTTAACAACAATGGTCGTGACCAACAAGAGGTGTATTAATGATAAATTAGATATAGGTAAGTGATGAGACCATTCATTAGCATTTTTAATTTGAAAACTTTCATAAAAATCAAGGATTGTGTGACTACCCTCTATAATCAAAAAAAGAAAAATGATGTGGACTTGCAAAATTTTGCTTAAAAAAAAGGTGGTTAAGGTTGGGGGAATACATAAAGAAAAAGTATATAAGGAAGGAAAGGTGGAGGAAGAAAATAAGGTCTAGAATGTAATGCAAGTAAATGAGAAATTTCCATGACCAATAGCAAATCTAGAAGGCATCTTTCTTCCTTTAGGTACCTACAAATGATGAATAAATGTAGAGGTGATCGGTGAAGGGTCCATAAATGGTGAAAGTTGAAAAGTAACCATTGCCATGGCTACTACTCAACTTAAAATAGTAAAAACTTGTAAATTTTGGAATGCAATTAACACCTTTTGTACAATGAAAGTGGTTAGAACAAAAAGGGGGCACTTAGGTGAAAGCACATTACGGTGGAACAATTTTAAACACATGTGGAGTTTATAATAGAAGCAAATTAATATTGTGGAGGTAGAATTTGGCAAGATACCATGAAGCACATGAATCATGTGGCAAGGTGTCAACAAAAATTGAAGATTTTTTTTGTTTTTACCCTAACCAAATTCATATAGATCTTATACTTAAAAGATGAACATTTAAACAATTTATTTTATTGACTCAAAGACTTTATTTTTAAACCAATATTTGAATATATGTTGATTGTTCAGGTTTTCATAGCCCTTTTCTAAAAGTGTGTTTCAATAACATTATCACCACATCATCTTCCATCACAAAACATTCACTAATTTAATGAGTGTTTTATTAAAAAACATTCATATTCATTTATTATGGATTGTTACACGATTTTTGATAATCCTTCGAAAATCAATATGTTACAACAATTCAAAAAAAAATTCAGAAATTCATGTAATGTGATTACAACATTTGTAACATTGTAAATTTGAGTCTTTAATCACTTTTATTTTGTTCCATGGCCAATTATAAATTCCAAAATCTTGTAAAAATTGTCCTGTGATATGATTTTATGGATATTGTAATGTGCTTCCAACCACCTTCCAAACCTTTCATTCCCCACACATTATTGGCACAACCCCATACAAAATCATTGACTTGTTTAATTATACAAACAACCAAAATTTTTTATCACTAGCATGGGGAGGAACTAATATCCCACATGATGATTTTGGTAATTTTGTTCCTTTGTTGGGACTACATTTTATGTTGTAAAACCTCATGTAAGGATATGCTTGGGACAAAAGATTTACACATATCAAATCAACAATGACTTGATATGTGCAAGGGTTGAAACCCCAACCCTTGGAGAGGACAATGTTGACATGACATAAAGATGTCTAAAGTGTGAAAAAAGGACAAACATGTAATTGATCTTCAATCATACGAAAACTAGCTTTTTTTGTAATGGATGCAAAGACATTACGAACAATGTCATGCATATTTATGTGTTCACTTGGGCCACACGTCATGCTAAAGGTTGATGGGACAAATGCATACATAATGAGGGAGCCTTGTGATTAAAGAATGGGCAATTCAAGTCAAATTCATAGTGTTGTGGAGATGAAAGTTGATGATTGGTGAAACATTGGTAGGACTAGGATTTTACATATCTATTTCATTATATTTTGTAATAAAAAAAGAGGTTTGAACACATATTAACCAATTAGTTTCAAATGTATTTTTAATCAAATTTTAAATTCCATTTGCTTTCAATAGTTTGGAATTATATTTTTATAAACTTAATAAAGCAAATGGATAGTACTTCACATATATTTTCATCTAATTTGATGTTATTTTGTTTTAGTAATATGAATGACACATGGTTAAAATATGTGGAGACATTTATTTTTTATGTATGTTTTATCTTGCTTTGACCCCAATATACCTAAAGTAGTATACCTATGCTATTTAAGCCTAGGCTAATATACCTAATGTACTTACGTAATATGTTTGAGTACCTACCTAGTTTAATCTACCTACCTACCGACCTAGATTGAACACATTCACTACAATATCTTGACCACACATTTCACCTTTGGAGGGATGGTGGTGCAATTGGTTAAGGACTTGTTTTCTTAATGTGGAGGTGAGCTTAAATTCAAGTTTTCACACTTGCAACCTAGTTTGGCCTAGCCTACTTAGGTCTAGCAGTTGAGCTTATTGAGGTCTAATTCCTATGTTATAGGTACACCTAACCTAGACTATTCAGTAGGCTAGGTTATAATACAAACCATTTAACATAGGCTACATATTGCCACATGTTTCCATTTAATTGTATGTATTTTATATACGTGTCACAAATTGAATAGTCACTAATATAGTTGTGATTTACAATTGCATAACACAACTAACCATATTTAAATATTGGCATATTACGATTATATTATTGTATAGGGGTCTAAGGGGTGAAAACACATGAAGCCCCTCCAAAATTGTAGTCATAAATATAATATTTCTACAATTAATTTTTTTGGTATATGGACATCATATTTTTGACTACTTTTGTTTGCTTTAAGTATATTTGATTAATTTTAAAAATTTAAGTTAGTAAAATTTTTTAAATCCAAAATTTTTTGAAGAACTTGAACATATAAAGTATATTTATGAAAAAATAATATTCATCACTAAGATTGATAAATTGCACATATATTTCAAAACTAAGGCTATGGGTGGAATTTTTGGGTCTGAAAAATGTTTTTTTGCAATTTTAAAATAATAAATGCATGATACATTTTTTAAAAGGGAAAAACCACTATCATGTTAGAGAGGAGATGATTTTATAATTGGGCATTGCATTATTTTTTTAGTTTTCATTTGTTTTGTAATATTTCATGAATCACAAACATGAAGCCCTATGGATATTGCAAAAATGTAAGTTATATATTGTATGTATGTACATTGGTTTTATCCAATCCTCTTCATCTAACCATTTGACTCAAAGTTGACTTTGAATTCCAAAATGTTCATGTTGTCATGCAAATTCTAATTTTTTCCCTTCTGTTTAGGATAACTAAAGGATGACATCAAGATTTCAATTTATTATGTAGCATAATATTTGTTATAAATCACCTTTTTTGGTGAACTATGGCTCACCTTTAATGGGCATTCATCTTAAACATGGTAAAGTAAATAACACAAGATTCTTGCATAGAAATGGAAAGTGGCCATAAAATAAGCTTTAATATATTCAACTTAAACATGTTTGATTATTTTAATGAACAACATAAGCACATTTATTATTGTCATTCATATATATATGATATTGAAGAATCCCCTATTTAATATGAATTTAAGTATATTTTTCAAAAATGTAAATATGATTTTCAATAGGTTGCAAATAAACAAAATATTGAAAATTTTCCAATTTCAAGTTAATGATATTTCAAAATGTATTGATATGTTTTTTATTTTTACATACTTTAATCATAATTATTTTTTTAATGTTAAGTAATGTTTGAACTCAATTTTGATTAGCCAACTTCAAATACATTTGTTATTTAGTTCTATTGTGCTATTTTTTTCAAATTTTGTATTCAACTTACCATTATTTTAGTAAAGGCCCTCATGTTTCCATAATGATATTTAAAGTGATATTGAATATAATTTTTTTTAATTGTGTCAAAAATTGGACCATTTTCGAACTAAATTTCAACATTAATTTACTTTGTCTAATTTACCATGCTTTTCACCCACAACTATACCACATTTATTTACTTGATATTGTTGCATGCAATTACATGTCTGACATGACTTGTCTTATCCAATTTAAGCAATTTTTAGTTGTAGATGTCACTTACAATTGAAAAATCAATTATGACATACAACAATTGTAAAAAGTAAATTGCTTATCCAAATTTAGCCATCCTTAAATCATTCAAAAGGTCTTGAAGCGTATAAAATTTTAATGGGGTTTCATTGAAAAACAAAAATTTGTTGGAACATTTATGGCCATTTCAAGGAAAATGAATCAAACTACCAAAATGATTATCAATTAGTTATTCCATATTTTGAGAAATGAAATCACCTTTACTGAAAAGTATGCCATTATAAAATTCTTAATAAATAAAACTTTATCTATAAGTTTTTTTGAATTAGAATTTATATGAAGAAGTTATGAGCTTGCAAAATTATGACTTGTTATTTGGTAGTTTCAAAACTTTCACTTGGGAGTCTTGGGAATTTACATCATTTCAATGTAATCCTCATTGCCATCTCTAGAATGTATTATAGGGAAGAGCATTGTGATTTCTCCCTTATCTAGGTGATGTGTCTTATGAGTTTGTGTTAAGAGCATAAAATCCATTAAGGTGGAATACTTTTGTCCACCTTCAAGAGTCCATTTAAATAATTTTCAAAACTTCAATAATACAAGTAATTCCAATGTATATGTGCAAATGGTGAAATGAAACTCACATTAACAATGAGTTTATACGTCAAAACACAATGTCAAAATTTCATAGCAATTTTTAGTGTGTAATTTGTTATGGACTTTTAAAATACCACACAAAACCTTGTCCAAGTCAACAATAAATGAATATTGACTTAATATACTTTCATATAATGTTCTTTAATGACTCAATGATAATATGTTATGGTGACATTGATACTAAGGAAAAAAATTGAAAAGATGTGAATGATCAAATAATGAGATGTACATCATATTATGAGTCTTTTAAAGGAAATATTTTATTCATTGAAATTAATAGTTTAGATGTTCATCTTCGAATATAATATATGATAAGCAAAACTAGGATTACTCAAATATGACAAATATATTTTTTGACACCTTGTCAAACAACCCATGTGATTCAAGGTATCTAGCATACACATTATTTACACAATGTATTTTCAACTTCAAATACATTTTTTGTGCACTTTTTGTTCCATCTGAATGCGTTTTCACCTTTAGCTTGTGTTTTATCCATGCATTGATTTGGGTCCAATTTGCATTAAATGTCTTTTTTCTTGGTTCATACAAATTGACTTATCTTGAAGTTAGTTTAACAAGCTCATCATACTTCCATCTCAAAATTCCCACTCTATTTCTTTGTGAGAATTAAAGAATGTGCCTTGAATTTGCATTATGTTATAAAATCAAACATTGATAGGGTTTTTAACCTTTGTACCATTTGATAAGCTTAGGGGGTGAATAATTGGTCTAGTTGTTAGAATGTGATCTATTCAAGTGAGGATTTAAACACACACTAACTTTGTTAAGTGTATTGTTGTGCTTTTAAATAAATAAATGCATAACAACATGAATAATTATTTTAAACATATTTTTAGTTGAAGCATTAATTGTACGGGTATGATTCTTTACATACCATATTAAAGTGCCTCCATAAAGCTTTTTCAACATCAATTATTAAATACACCAATACAAATGATAGTTTTCATGTTAGATTCTTTTATTGAAAATCCATTCATTTCAAACATATGATGTTTTTGGTTTGAGTTAGAATGGACTATTTGTTTATATCATAAACTTGATTGAGTCCACAATGACTAAGATTATTGAAGTGCCAATTGAAATGGCATGATTATTTTGTAATAAACAAATAATTATATAAATAAAAATTATTATTATTATCAATTTTTGTCAAATTGTTGACAACTCATCACAATGTGCTAGACCCATGACTTCAAGGTTTCTTTGTGTAATTGTATGTACATTTATTGTTATTCTTGTTTTTTGCCACATGATGATGATTTTTTTAATCATGGAAGTCACCACTATAAGATGTCCAAATTGAGAATTGAGTTTTCACCTCCTCAAGCATAATTAAAATTCACATGTCTTTAATTTCATAATTTCATTAATTTTTTAATTTTAAAGGCATTACAATGGCCTTAAAAAAGTATTCAAAACATCCCAACATAATGTCTTTTATTATAATATTTTAATTATGTAATTTTTCATGAAGTACATAATTACAAAGTGATTCTATAATTTCATAGATTCTCAGAATTACATTCTTTAAATATATCGAAGAACTTTAAGAATGTGACCATCATACTACTATCCTTTTTTTTAATAGTTTATTTGAAAAAAAACCTGTAATATTTTACGTTTGAATGAAAATATATGAATTATTATAGGAAAATAGAAAATTTTGTATAGATTATTATTAAAATATAATGCTGAGAATGAAAAATGATCAAAGTTGAATGTGAAAAAAGCTAAAAATTGGGTTCTTGAAATGCCATTAAAATAAAAAAAACCCTTCACTTTTACATGCTACATCAATGCTTCTAACATGTTTAGTGCACCCTTCCATGTTTAGTTGGTTTACAAACAGGGTTTTATGCACATTAGGTATAAACTTCGTTTATCTAGACAAGTTTTTAATTCTACCCCATTCCTTGTTGGTGTGCACATTCCATTTGTATTTACATGGTGTGTTGATGCATTTGACAACTTGGTTTATTGCATTTGAAATAATTTGAAATACATACATATATATATATATATATTTGGAGTGTTGAAGCTTTATTTTTCATTTAAAATAAATATTTAGCAAAAAAATGTTGAATATGCTAGTCACCTACTTATCATCAAGACTAACATTGTAGTCAAATTATATGAAACATGGTCATCCAATGTGTCATAGTTAGTCATTTCAGACTAATAACTTGGATTATATAGGTAATTTAGTCATAATGCTACTAATGTAAAAACCATGATTTTATTGTACTAGTGATACTCACAAGTACTTTTGTGAATTCATTGACAAAAAAATTTCAATTGTTTTATTCTAGACATTTTTTTGGTGTAAAAATAAATCAACAAATGTCCAATGAGTTTTCAACTATTCGTTAGCTTATTCCAACATAATAATATAATTTCCCCCCAATTATTAACATTATAGCTTTGAACCATGTACAACAACTAGCTCTTGGCATAATAATTCCTATTAAACCATTTGCTAGACATCACTTCACATTTGTTTAAGATGCACACAAAACAAATAAAAAGCTACATCTAACTCCATGAAATTCAACATTCTGTAGATGTGCTGAATTTCCACATTCTTTAGAACCACATTGAAGAATTTGTATCTCTGGCATGATTGTCAAATATTCATAATACATTTTTAGAACCCAAGTAGTTCTAAAGATCATTTAGTGCTCCTAAGTTCTTGCCCTTATCCATTATGTCAAATAACATGTAAGTTCAAATATAACCAGGATCAAAGATTTGTTAATTGATGAAGCTAACTTCTAGAATTTGTTGGCTTTGCCTACCAAGGCAAGGACATTGTGTTTAGATTTAATATAGAATATAGTAGCTCAAGGGATTTTGGCCCCTAGGTAATAATAGGTATATTTTTATATGAGGATTTTTGAAACATGATATTTTGGCTTGTGTTGAAACTTGAGATTAGTTACAGAGTTAAACCATCTTGAAGGACTTTGGTTTCTTGTATAGAGTTTTTTGAAGATTATATTTTTGCATGGTGAAGTACTTGAGTTTCCATAATTCTTCTTTTGCCTTAAGATACTTTTTAATGCAAATGGCAAGGCCACAGTCTGATGACACACCCCTTGTTAATTAAGTTCTATTTTCATTCATCTTCAATGTAAACCAACACCTTCAAGGACACACACACACACATTCATAAATCCTTTAGTCTTAACATCCTTTCCTTCACATTATGAAATTGATCACATGAGTCTCTCTTCAGAATGTTTCTCACCTTCCAATGTACTATAATCACTCATAAGTATTAAGATCTTATATTACGATTATTTTATGAAATTGATCACAACAAGTCCCTCTCCAGCATGTAAATTATCATCTTCTACTATAATGGTACTATAAGTATTCAGAGATATTTCATATTGAAAAAGCCCCCTGGGGCAGGCCTCTCTCCCTCAATCTCCAAAATTTCTACTAAGTCAGAAAATGGCTGAGCAATTTTTGCAACTATCTATACAAAGTGTGCTATTGGTCTTAAAAGGTTGTCTAGATAGGTTCAATGGCTATTCTCCACTTGTTAAGAAGTCTTTTTTTGGGGTAAGACATAATTTGGTAAGGCAAATATTGGGTAGTCCTGACATGTAGAGTTCAGCTCTAGCTACTGTTTGATAGTTGTTGGCTAAAACTAGAATTTGGCTCTAAGACCTCTGTGCTCTGCACAAGGCCTTGCTCAAATTCAACAGGTCTGGATCAGGAAGGTGAGGATGAATCAAAGTCGGCATCAAGGGTCTATTGGTTCAGTGATGGAGAGAACTAATCAATTGGTTTTGATGGGCCTAGAACTCACTAATCCTCTGAAAATTAGCTAACTTCAAAGTGATAGCTGCTTTAAATCCTTGTTCCTTTTATAGACAGAGAGTGTCTGTGGCATTACAGAGAGCGCAGGATGCCTCCATCTAGAGGCGGGCTGTTACTGCAAGGGAGGGTTCTTCTAGGCTTGGAGTTTTATCTGGTTTACCTCCCCTTTCTTTTAGTTCATATGCTTCAAGCCACTGGTGGAGGTTTTGGTACTTCGTGGTTCCCTTACCTCCTTCTGGCCTGCCTCTTTTGGGCTGTTTGCTTGCCTGGACTTGGTCCTTGCCCCTTTGTTTGTTTTTCTCTCCCTTTCTTTGGTGAGCTTTCTTTTTATAAAGTTTGGCAGGGTTTCATCATTTTTCCTAACAATTCTGAGCCCTCATGAACTCTCACTATTGTATTCCTTTTGACTACATCTATGAATTATTTCTAAACCACAATTGATGATATTTCAAACAAGTAGTATATTACCCATTAAGAATCATCTTAATGATTCTAGTTCCTAAACACAAGTAGTCCAGAGCTTTGAATGAACACAAGTCCTAATTTGTAATCACTTCAAATCAGAAACTGGGCTAACTTAGACTTTGTGGCAGATTGTATATTACAGAGAGGCAGTTCTAATCCCTAGATGATGGTAAAAACTCGTAGAAGGGCAGGTGTGCATTACTGATCTTACTAGTGTATTGTTGTTGTTGTTGTTGTTGTTGTGTGGTGGTGGTGGTGGTGCTGCTGCTGCTGCTACTGCGGCTCGTGAGTCCTGATGACGGCGTAGACGTGGTAGCTATGCCTTCGTGGCTATCGACGACGTGCTGCATGGCTGCAGCGAGCTTTGCGTGTTTCTGAATGGCAGTGTGGCGCTCGTCTTGGGTGAGATTGTCGTCCAACGGTGGAAGCTGCTTTGCGAATTCGGGGAAGTTGAAAGGGATTTTCCTTCCGGTATAGAAGATCCCGGCATCGAATGCACGAGCGGCTTCAATAGCTGTTTTGTATGTGCCTAGCCAGATCTTCCGCTTCCTGGGCAGAGCAGGCCGGATCTCGGAAATGTATCTGTTGAGCTCGGGCCGGTATCTGATCCCCTTGTACCTGCTTTCCTGGCTGTGATTATTCATGCTACCCAGTTCGTGATTTTGACCTGCTGCAGCAGTTGGGACTAACCTATGCGGCAGCTGATCAAGCAATTTTGATGATCTGAACTGCACTCGGTTATCATATAAAATCGTACCTGACTGCACCTGATCTAGTTTGTGGCTCATTCTCGAACTTTGAAATATGTTGAACACTTATTTGCCGATGAACAAGTTTGGATACAAACTAACTAGAACTTGAATCTGGGAGCTGGAAATCTACAAATGATGTCCACTCGACAATTACTTCATCTAGATTAACTGTGGATCATCACATATAATTCTCGTAAATGATCCCATACTAAACATGCACTGTAGATGCATCAGAGCTCTGATCCTGCAAGTGAAAATTCATACAGACACAGAAATCTAGTGGGAGCGATAATTTCAGACTAATATTCCAGTGATCTTGCTGATCTACCACTACTGGATTCTAGCAGTTTATAGACACTCAAAGCTCACTCATATACTCAGGACGTGCACTACTCGTCCTCGTGAGATCCTCATCCGCATCACTCTTCTCGACTTGGGTACTACACGCAAATGTTATATTGTCGATTGTTTATTTGTCGGAACTACAGAAATTTCTTTCAGCCTAAGTTTTACATTGTCAACGCGTACGGAGTGAAATATATAGACAAGAAGACTTTACGTTCAAGTTTGAAACTTTTGTTCAATCATAAACTATATATGTAAGCAGGTTGCTAGACTAGCTGGCTGGATGGCTAATAGCAACCCAATGGGTTTCAATTTCCAACAATTTCAAACAAATTTACACTAACCTGATCTATTGAGATTTTTTTAATCTCAACATGGAGGAAAAAATTCAGAAATGTATGTTTGAAGTAAATACCCCATATTGTGCAATCTGTCGGTAAAGTTTACTTCAAACATACGTTTCTGGAGGTTTTTGCTTTTTTTAGTTATCTAATAATATTGTTTCGGAGTCGCCTTAGAGCCCACTTAGTTAGTGCCTTACCTTGCAAGTTGCCTCCCCTACAAGGGGAAGACTAGTATCCACTAGATGATGAAACCCTGGCAAACACCATTAAACAAAGCACCCAAGAAAAGGGGGAGAAAAAAAGGAAAAAAAGAGAGAGGACCCAAGTCCGAGTCTGAAGGACAACACTCAGAGTGAGTCACTAACTTGGGTCTAAGGAACAAATTATGTTCTAAAGCCCCCACCAGTCTCATGAAGCAGAAAAAAAACCATCTTTTTCTCTTTTTGATTCTGCTTTTGTAGTAGACCTCTGAAAATCTTGCAGAATAGCTACCTATGATTCTTTGCACCCTCTAGAATGGGCCCCAGTGGCAGATTCTGGCACGCAATTGGTTAGCCCTGCGTGGCTAAATCAATTACAAATTCATACCTGGCTACAATAGTCAAGGCTATTGCTGTCTAGCTGGTCTATTTAACTTGGCATAAGTTTCTCGCCTTGATCTCTGGATATTTTTTTCTGGGTTTAGGGTTTTTCCTGGGCTTTGCCCTCATGCCCAGAATTTCAACCCAGGAGCTGCTCACCCATGCCCTTGTGAATTATAAATTACTAGTGGTAACCCGTGCCTGCAAGGCACAGACAGTTTTAGATGATTTTAAAATTTTCTAAAAATTAATGGTTTAAAATATCCTTTCTTCTAATAGTAAAAAATAATCCAGTCTTATAATTTCAATTTGCAACGTCCTTTAGAGTCGGACGGGCTCAGCACCGGGCACACCGATGGTCCAATGGTCACATTCTTTTTGGGTTGTCCAGTGGCCCAACAGCCACAGTCGACCAATCATGCAAGGGCCCAAAAAATTCCCCTGTTCATACTGCTGGCCATTGTTTTGTAACGTGTGTGTGTGCGTGCGTGTGTATGCGGTTTTCTCCACTGGCTGAAAAGCTGTGTTCGACGAATCACAAACCATTATTTTCTGGGCCCAACAGAATTCATCCTATTCACATTTTACTGACATTGATTTTGTCCACCGGCCAAGGATCTAGAATCAACCAATCATGATCCATTTCCAGGGCCCATTTAGCGTTTTTGTACGAAACCCCGTCCATCTTTTACTTCACTCGTTTTTTTCCTTTTTCCCGTGGCGGAAAGAAAACCCAGGGCGCCATCCGGAGCCAATGGGTAATGAGCCAGAGAGGTAATGAAAGCGAAATGATGTCAGAGAAAAAGAAGCTGCGTACAGAAAGAAAGAATAACTGTGAAAAAGAAGAAAAAAGAGGGTACCAAAAAAAAAGGGGCCAGGAATCGAAAGAAGTAAGAGATAAGTAAAAGACGGACGGACGGACGGACTAAGTGAATTAATATATATGATGGGCTCTGACTCTTATTAGAGTTCAATGGTTAGAGCCCTTCTTGTTGTATTGGGGAAGCTGCTTATATCAAGTCCCACTCACAGCAGATCACCACCAACAAGTATCATCATTCTGGGCCAACTCACAATTGCCTGCATCCATCCAGGCAATCAACATCAGCTTCTAGGCACCCCCGCCACCAGACCGACAATTTGTCTCCTTGGTACATGGGCCAAAGGAATTAGTACTGGGGCCCAAGGAATTAGTACTGCTTCCTTTGGGGGAGTGGGTTCTATGCCATAATATGCCACTTGGGCTTCACTTTGCTATGCATGATCAGTGATGATCAATTGATTACCTAATGAAAATAAAATAAAATTTGTGAAAATTAAGTTTCATTTTAATGACTACAGGCAAGTGCAGGTGTGATTTATTTTCAAGAATGGAAGTCATATTTTTGTCATTTTGGTCATTTTTAGTCTTAGTTTGTCTTGAATGAAAAGGTGGTTCATGTCTCAAAACAAAACATTAGATTTCTAAGTTACTTGTTTGACAAGAATTATAATTTTTTCATCCAAAAGAATAAATGTTCATATTCTTTTCAGTACATCTTTCAAACCTGTGAAAAATGGGAGTCCTCATGTGTTTTTTTCTCTTATCAAGTACTAATACTAAAATTTAAATATATAATAAATATGAAAATTTGATGCAAAAAACATAAGTCCATAGTGACTTAAATTCGAGAATATTTTTAAATTACATAATACTAAGGTGGGAAAATAAAAGTTGCCTCACCTTATGCCCTCAAACCAATACCTTGTTTGAAGAAGGTAGTGTAAAATTTTAATATTTAACATCCCCCAAAGTAATAGACATATGCAACTAGAAATCCGATAAGTGGCAAAAACTATTAGTTGCCAAAGACATAAAGTGGAATTTAGAAGTTGGAATGATAGTCACATCTTGTTATGATTGACAAAAAAAACTTCATTAGACATGTACTTTAAAGCATGGTAACATGGCCTCCAAGTACACTAAGAAAAATGTGCCTAAACCTTAAACCCTAAACCATGGTTTGATTGGCTTCATGCCAATAAAGACAAAACAACCATTGATGCTGGCATGTGATTTTGCGGTCAATCACATAAGAGGGACATATGATTTTTAAAGGTGCATTCACACTTGGTGTTAAGGACTTTAGTATTGAATCCCTTCACACCAAGCTAGTCATGTTTAGGACCTAAACCTATTTACCATGAAGATTTTATGTTAAGTTCAACATTTCACTTAATATTAACAATCAACCATTTAACATTGGGTGCCACCTAAGATGCCACCTAGATTTTCACTTAACACTGACTCAACAAACATTAGGTGTGAATCCACCCCTTTAGGTCAATAACGTAACAAGGGCATGTCAGGTAAGAGGGGCATGTGATTTCGATATGTCAATCACATGCCCCGGTTCTGTGATTATGAGTTGAGTTGCAGAACAGGAAGAATTGAATTTTTTTTGGCATCTAAAGCATCTTCTTCAAAACAAAAAATTGAGTTTCTGTTGTCCAGAATCAAAATGGGATCACCAATTTCCACCACCATTTGCAATTAGTACCAACAATGGTGAGGCTCGTGTGGTGTGTTGAAGTTGCATCATGTCAGGGTTTACTTAGCTTTCAAGGAAGGACAGTGTATACCTATGTAGTACTTTGGTTGTTTCCATGTGCTGATGCTCCGACTGACTGTATGACAGGGATGGTTTGATGACTATTATGCTGGGCATGAAGCTTCTTGGCAAATGGATTTTTCAAAGTAGAAAATGGGAGTAATAACAAGAGTTAGTAGTACCTCAGGCTTTGAAGTGAAGGTTGAGAGCTTGGCAGCTGCTGTGAAGCTTGTCAGATTGATTTGTGGCCTGGCTCAATTGGCCAGTAATTTGTTGCACTGGAATAAGATGATGATGTTGGGATTTAACCAAGAAGATGTCATCTGGATTTGATACTTGGAAGAGCAACGTTGCAATTTAGTGTTCTTACCAGGATTTGCTGACAAGTCTTATTGATGGACACTGGTTGCACAATCCTGAACAAGTTGCAGCTGTGGAATTATAGTCTTTTGAGAGGGGTCATGTATCTGTTTTGGGAGTGAGGCTCACATGGACAGCAGCCATGTTGTCTTATGCAGCTGTATGATGTCTCAAAGATGAAAACAAAAACAGGTGAGAAATATGTAGAGCAGCTTTGAGTTTGGGCACTATATTAACTTGTGCAGGAACCTGCAAGGATCAGCAGTGTGTTCTTAGCTGAACTGATTCACTTGCTGTGAGCTTGATCCAAAAGAGCAAAGAGAGAACTAGTGGTATTAGGTGAGCTGATTCACATGCAGTGGGCTTCATCCAGGAGAGCAAAGAGTTAGGGTGATGACACAAGGGCTTTTCTCTTGGTTTGGTATCTGAATCTGTAACCCTAAATTGGACAGATATATATCCAGCTCCCAAGCAAGAGCTTTAGAGAGGTGTCTTTTCAGGTTGAATGTTGTGAAAGGAGCACAGGATATCAACTTACTAGAGATCTGAAACAAATTGTAGGTGTTCTGCTTAGTGATTCAATGAGAAAAGAAAATAGAAACCCTCAAATTCTGCAAACATGGTGAATGGCAAGGATTTCCACAGGAGAGATGTTAAATGATAGTTGCATTCATGAGAATAGAAATTACACCACATGCGAACAACACAATTCTCTCCCTTGCAAGTTCTCATCCTAAATGCTCAAAACTCTTGCCAATGCCCTCTTCCTTCCACTTATCTGAATTCTGAAGGGTCCACAAAGGAAAAGACCAACAAAATCTAGAAGCAGATCCACCAACAAGTCCTTGGAAAAGCACTGAAGGAGAATCCTCAAAACCCTTTACTGCCCCCATCCCCTCCCAAGTAGCACTATTACCTAACCACCAAGCAATCCAGATTGCAATGAATCTCTGTCTCTCTCTGTCTCTGTCTCTCTCTCTCGTGTGATATTTTGCAATGGTTTTGGAGGAACATGGCAGTTGCAAAGGCAGCCCAGTGACAATTCAATGGCAACTTCAATACAGCTATCTTGAGAACCAAAAACCCTAACCTGCAAATGGAGCCCACACCGAAGTGCAGAAGAAGTAGAGAGAAACACTTTGATGACTATGTGTTTCAAGCTTCAATTCTTCTGCTCCTTTGCATTTTGTGAAGATGGGTTTCACTTATGACGAGCTTAATCCAATCACATCTGAAGCATTCTCCGTTGCAAACCCTTCGTCCTTGGCCGTCGCAGCAACAGCAACAGCAGCAGCAGGAGGTTCTTGATCCATGAACAAAAGTCGCCCATTCTGGCGGATGGCAATTTCACGAATGCGCTTCACAATTCCATTAACAGGCTCGTTGTAGACTCTTGTCTCTATGTTGCCCTCCAAGTACACTTGTGTCCCTTGCTTGATATTCCGCATGGCCAGTTGCCCTATCTTCTCTTGATAAACTGCCACTCTGTGCCATTGGGTATAGCTCCGCTCCGCGTACTCCTCCGGTGATTCTCCTTCTAGTGGCCGCCGATTATTGTGAATGCCACCAGTGCCAACAGTGAAGATGGTGACCGCTCGACCGCTCTTCAGGATTTTCTGCACTGGAGATTGACCCACTTCTCCCAACAATATGGCCTTATAGACACCCCGAGGAGTGAAGGCTTCAGCCCCACTTCGAGAGTAAGTGTCGAACATGGTGCGGTCGTTGTTAGCATCGAGTCTTTCAGGAGAAGCCACATTGGTGGTATTGCTAGAGGGATTTGCAGTCGGTCGAAGCGCATCAAACGAGGGCGGCGATGACGGCGCTTTCGTGTCTGCGTGGTAATCTGAGATATCTGGCAACCGAAAATCAAACGGCAATGACTGCGTCGAGGCTGTTTCTGTAAAACCCTGAGGAATGTCTGGATCCGGAACATGCAATCCAGACGGCGGCGATTCATCCTCACCGAAGCCTTGGGTGCTGAAGCGTTGGAAACGTGCTGATGAGGCCCCCAATCCTCTCAAACGCCCTGCTGCAGCGCCTTCTGAAAATGAGTAAATGCGTTCAGCTATGCACCGCGTCAGCCGCAAAGCCGGTGAAGCCGCCATCATCGCTTCTAGAAGAGATGCTCACTCTTTCTCTCCACTAGGAGCAAATCTGCAAAAACGGCCGATTACCCAACAACGAACTGCTCCAGAAGCACTTCCTCCGCCACTTCCACAATGCCTTCCAACGGAGAGCTGCACAGGACTCTCCCTACCTCCCTCTGAAGACGAGAGAGAACGAAAGTGAGCGCGAATATCAATCAAGCAAGCAAGCAATCCGCAACTCTTGCATTACGTAACTATTCTTCACAACTCCAGAATGCACCCAAGATTCGAGCTTGCTCCCAACAAGTTTCTTGAATACTTACACATCTCTTTGTTTGTGGAACGCAAGCAATGCAGCGGGGGGAAATAACTCTCTCCCTCTTCGCCACGGACGCATACGGGTTTAGGGTTTAGTGCCTGGTTTTATTGAGCTTTAGGGTTTAGGGCTTGTTAGGGTTTTAAAGCGTTCAGTTATAGGATTCATTTCTGACTTTGAGTTAGGGTTTTCACGTAATTTTGAATTGGAGACTTGGAAGTTAATTTGAATGTGGGGGCGGGTATTGGGTTATTAATACCCTCCGGTTCCGTATGTGTGAGAATTTTCAGGATCAAAGAACCGTCGGCTCTGAGTGTTAGAAATTTTCAGAATAAAAGAACCGCCGGGTTCCGTGTATTTGCAGAAAAATCTGATTCAAAGAACCATCAGTTCCAGGTATTCCAAACACTTCAAAGAACCACAGGGCTTCATGAAAGACTCAGCGGTTATAGGCAGATATTTGAGTTTTTAAAAACAATTTGAGAATCGCGATTCTATATAATAATGGGGCATTTCATTCTGTTTTGATAATCGTGGTTATATCAATACTGGGTATCAAAAAAATTCATAATCACAATTATCAACTTTGATACCCATTGAGGGTTTGGTGCAATTTCTAATACCCGCTCCTCTCAGGTTTAGTTCAGAAGATCCCTGTAATTTTCAAAGGCCATAAGATTTCATCATACCCTAGTCTTGTTGGCTTGCTTACTGTACCATACCAGGCAGAGTATTGTCTCTAGTAAGTATTGTTTCTCCTGTTGTATTTACTAATACACTTCGAAATATACTCACAGACCTTTCCTAAATTTAGTTCGAAACTAGGGTAGACAAGCTGGTGTTCAAACATTTAAAGCTCTCTTAGAGAGATTTAAATCTTTGAATGTAACTCGGTTGCTTTTGGAGTTCCAACAGATATTGCAGACTTTCACTAGATGCACACATTGTCATGAAGATTTCTCAAAATGGAGAAAAAATGAGAAAGATATATATCAGGTTTGAAAATAGTTTCCGATTTGGAGCAATAAGTTTATAATTCAATAGGATAAGCCATTTGAAGCTTATGTTTAATAAGTGTTCCGTTTGGCAAGGTAAACAAACGTTTGGAGCTTAAGATTACTTGGACATAGCTCAATTGTTTTTGGAGTTCAAAGAGGGATTGTAAATTTAACTCAAGTTGGAATGCATATCTTTTTAAATCACTGACAAGAACAAACAAGAAATGACAAAAATATTAGGTAGAAAAGTTGAGAGGTCTATTGCATGTTTTTTTTTTTCTTTGGACATGTTCATCCTCTTCCTGCTTGTTCATGGTTTACTTAGTTGCCTCTAGAATTCAAAGAGGTGATGATTTAGACCTCCATTTTGATGCACCTATAGTCATGAAAATATTAGGAAAAGAAAAAAAATAATGAATATATGAATAAATGTTTGATTATCTACTTGTATTTTTGGTATATATGAGCGTGTATCAACTCCACCTACTTTCAAAATTTGCAATGTTCAGATTTGAGGCTGCTGAACCCTGTTTGTTTGATTCAAGACATTCATATTAGTGTAGGGTAACACCCAAGGTGCAAGCAGGCCATTCTCAATATAAGCACTGCATTAGAGAGTGCTTATTTCAGGAAGGCCCTACTACTCCTCAGGAGTTACCCTGGTCTAAAGAACTCTGGCAGAACTTTTTGAATCTTCAGTGACTACCCAGTATCCAGTGGGTATCTGAAGAAAAAAAGAGGCAGTGAATTTCCGAAAACAAAAGGAGTGGGCTTTTGCTTGTTGAAACAGCCTACATTCTGTAGATGAAAATTCTATTGAATAAGGGGCCCTGCAATAATCTACAATTGTAGCTTGCCTTGTTTTTGTAAGTAGGAATTTTTCACAGTAACATCTCTCAATTAACCCCTCTCCCGTAGGTCTTTTAATTTTACTCTCTTGAGTCGAGTCTTCACTAGTTCTCAAAACAAGTTACAGGTTTTTCAAATCTCCACTCAGATTATGCAACACCCCTGACCCTAAAAAAACCGACCCAAGGCAACTCAAATGCAGAAGGCAATCCAGATGCACAGAACAAGGCATACGGAATGGAGACTTTGTTCCTCAAGACATTTTAAAGGTGCAACTTCGGACCCTTTTTCTTGTTGTTCATGGGAGGATCCCACACGACTAGGCAAAAAAAGTCTGATTGGAAGATGCAGCATGGATTTATTTAAGTTCTTTGGGCACATACACATACATACCTTTCAGATTGGAGTGACGCTACAGTTGTTTCTTCATCATGCTCATTCTTCTTCAAACACCAAGCCGAAACTGGAAGCCTGAAACTTGCACATAATAGTCTCCACCACTGGGATTCCAGCACCTGCAATTCTGCAACAAAATTGAGAAATCTGGGGGGAAAGGCAATTTTTCTTTCATACCTGAGAATACGTCTTCTTTGCATCTTCAGCCTGCAACCACACAACCTGGCGAGAATGTCTTATTGATCTACACAAATCACTGTACTATGACTAGAGAGGATTATTATTGTCCTTGAGCTTTTGTTATCATGAGCTAGGTAGCAGCAGGAGTTAGAAGCTTTAATTCACACAAATTGGGTGATGTTTATGTCCTGAGTAGATAATAGATCTGGGTGATGTTCAGAGCTTCCTAACAGTTGAAAAAAGTCATGCATTTGTATGTGCCCACACAGGATCATGAGCATTAACTGGCTAGAAACTTTAGCTAATTTTGTCTGAGGACAGAGATGAATCAAAATCATGCTCTGTCTAACTGGTACCATTTCCAAAATGTACCAGCCATAGCTAATTTGACACATAGTTGAAATTGTGCAATTGTCTTCAATTTCAACACTAAATGATGTTGTAGAAGTAGTAGTACCATGGCTTTGCTCTACTCAGACAATGAGATTCTAGTCGCAGATCATCTATTGAAGAGGTAACCATTGCTCAACATGACCATAGCAGTGGAAGCATCGAGTATGGTGCTGGTGCTGGTGGCTGTCAACCTGTCGTAGACTATCTTTGCAACCTGGACACAGATCAAGGTGGCCACATGGAATTGCAATCAATAAAGCTCGCCTCTCCAAGCAAAGTCCGCATACTCCATCTACAGGTCTCCTTTGCATACGAGTGCTTGCTTGTGTTGGTGCCAACCCGCACAGAGAAGTGTAAGTTGATGAAGGGCTTTGAAAAGAATTCTGTGGACATAGACAGAATCACTCAAGCACCTCAACCCCTTTACAGTTCTGCAGCAGCACAATTGGTAATGGAAGACAGAAACACATGTTCTGAATTGTGATATGGCATAGGGAAGACATTGTCAGGTAGATTCTGACAATGTATTATCTTGCAACAGCTGCATTAGGTTACAAAAAAGAAGAAGGCACTATAAGCAAAGACCACACCAGCCCCCATGCATGCCCCAGAATAGCTGGAGAATTTTGAGATCGTTCAATTGCATGCAGCAAGAAAGTAAGTTACCTGGTAGCTGCAACCCTCCATGTCCTGGGTATCCTGTACTTTCTCACCCCACATGCCTCCCATAAAGCCTGTGAAAGGATGATTGAATACAGTAAAGGGCTTTGGATCTATCTGGCTATTGGCTGTTTCTATTTCAGTTGAAGGCAGCCAAGTAGATGCCCTGTCTTGTTCCTGGATAGCTTCTAGTCTGTCCTGTGGGAAATTTGTTTCACCTCCAATCTTGTGGCTGGATAGCAACCCTGTCAAAGTGGCCCATTCTTCAGACGAGAAGTTTGCAGAGCAATTACCAGATGCCTGGAGTGCCCTTGAAAGTATTGATCCAATTTGGTCAGAGGATTGTAGGGAGGTGACCAGATTCATCTGCTCATCAGATGAAGAGCTCAATTCTGGACATCTTGTGGGCAAGTTACTTATTTCCAAATTGTATCCATGAAGCACTGCAGCATCACCAGTCACTATATTTCCAACTGCTCCAGTTGATATGAAGGGTAAGCCTGTTGTGCTACTGCCTCCTCTGTATGCCAAATTGGGAAGAGGGAATGGTACATCCACCAGAGATGGAGCTGTGGGAGGTGCAAATGACATTGTCTCAAACTGTAAAATGGAAGTTGTCAAATCAACTGGTTGACCAGATTGAAGGGGTGCAGTAAAATTGGTGGGACCAGCACCAGATGGAACTAAGGGAGGTATGAACCCCTGTGCAGCAGCTACTGGATACGAAACAGCACCAGATGGAACTACAGGAGGTATGAACCCCGGTGGAGCAGGTACTGGGTATGCCTTTCCTGACAGACTCGCACTCTGGCAAGCAGCAACATCAGCATAAGTTCGGATCCCATCTGTTGATGACCTGATTGTTGAGAAGGGGCTATGAGGCCTTCCTTGACCATGTAATGTTGCTGTAGGAGCAAACTGTGGCAAACCTGGAAGGAGAACCATATGAGTTGCTGGCCCCCTTCCAACAGGTACAATCTTCATTCTGCACAAATCAGGCAAGCATCGGATAAAATCACTGAGCTTTTCATATCCAAGGCCCAAGTGATCTAGCTCCAAACCACAAGTTGCTCTGAAATCTCCTTTGAGAGAAGACAGTGGATACCAGTCCCCTTCCTTTAACCGCATTGATACTCCCGTCAAAAACACTGGGAGCCACTGCAGAAATTTGGTCAACCATGAAGGATTGGATGCCTGGATGCTTCTGGATGAGCCCCGCATCGCAGGGGACAGATATGAGTCGGGGAGCTCTTTGACTGGAGAAAGTCTGCTGGTAAAAGCAGTGTTTTCATTGGTTTGAATGTGCTGGCTTTCACCCAACTTCTGCCAGCTGTGCACTTGTGGAGTGTTGGATGCAGATGGAAAAGAGGACTCTGGTGAGAGTTTGAAGAATTCTCTTTTAGTCACCTCTATTGTTGTATTAGCAGGAAATCTGGTATGGTCTCCAAGTGAAAAATCTCCAGCTCTTGACATTTCAGGTGGTGAAAGGTCACAACGTGGAACTGCACTTTTGATTTCCACCTGTAGGTGCAAAACGTCATGAAATTTTAACCTGTGAAATCAAGGATGTTCTACCCATTGATCAACTGCTTCTGAAACCTGACAACATCAGGATTCTTGCTTACCTTTTTCCCATGGAGATTGATGTAGTGAGCCTCAACTGCAGCTGCAACAGACTCTGTGTGCTTGAATGTCACAAAACCAAAGCCACGTGATTGTATAGTATCACCTGATGGACTTCCGATTACAACAGCATCAAGGACTGAACCAAACTTAGCCTCAAAAAAGTTTCGCAAGTCATCTGCAGTCATTATCACAAACAATAAGAGTTTGAACTCGGTAGATAGCCTAGTTGCCATTGCCTTGAGAAGCTATGAACATTTCCCACAAACAGTGCCATGTGTGCAAATGCATTCTGGTGCAAACCATTGAGCTGAAAGGTGTGATGAGAAGCAATTCCTGTGTGTGAGACAGCTAATACAAATCATGTGACCAGAAAACCAGGACCCTCAGCAGGACTTCCAGTTTTAGTCTTCTCAGAAAAGGCAGAAAAATAAATGTAATTTGCAGAGTAAAAATTGAATGGATCATAGCTCTTACCAGATTCGACTGAAGGTGGCAAACCTCCCACAAAGATTTTCTTGCTTAGATCCTCAGTTAACCGCTGCAAACTCTGAGACAAGTGCAGAAACTGAGGAGCTCAACTGAATTCAAAGTGACACCCAGATCCATGTGTATCTCGGCAGGAGTTTCTACGAGTCATTATAAGCTATTGGAATCATAGGTGCAACATATCATCTGACATTGGCACCATTATGAAACTGCTTCTGAGAGTTCAACTTATGTTTACATTCCAGCAGATTTGGAAAGAAATAGGCAGATGCAAGTAAGTACTCATATTCTTGCTTGGTTTCCTCATGTGAGTCCCTAGAAACTGAACTGGGATGGTATCAAAATGATGACACAGAGGAAGAGATTTTCCACACCTTGGTTGCTCCAACATATTTGGTGGTGAAAGCCTGCCTTGTGTTCGCTGACACAACACTTGTCTGTACTAAATTTTCCTCTGCATGGGCATAGAAGCACTTATCTCCACGAACACATCCTCCAGGCATTGTAAAATACCTGCAAAGCTCAGACGTCCTTGCAGGTCCAAATAACCTTGAGCTGCAAAGTAAACAATTTCCTTTGCTGGGGTTACTGAGATTACACATCTGAGGAAGAACACAGGTAATCTGGCAATCTTCAGAGTGCCCAAATCAAAAACTTTCAAGACAAGGTGCTTCAATTTTCATGACTAGGTTCAGAAATGCCTACAAATGCCTGTTACTGGATTTTTTGCTTCATCTAATGAATAGTTGATGAATCTGTGAGAGAACATGGTCCTAAATGTCTAGTTTTCAGCTAAAACAGCACAAAAGAGGAGCTGACAGGAGAGATTCAATTTCATATCAGTATTGAGCAAAGGTTGGAGTGCAACATCCCCCATTTTCATATGGTCAAGATTGTATTGCAATAATGTTAGATTGACAAGGAATATTCACAACCTGCAAAATGAAGAAGGGTGGCGAGTGCAGATATGAATCATGGCAGCCTGTGCCTTATGCTTCTACAATACTGCAGTTATGCTAAACACAAGCTACTTCATACCGCAGTAGACACAAGGCTCTGCATGAGAACAATAATGCCACCTATTGAAAATTGGATTATACTTGCATACTACTCTATAAGCTCAATAAACACACCTCTTGTTGGACAAGTCATCTGCTATAGAATCGGGAAGAGCAGTTTGGTCAAACTGAATGCTCATTGCACTTTGTGTATCCCCTGTTTGGCAGTACCTGCTTTTATTTTACAATAACAGATCAGAAATTCACCACAATTTGAACTGAACTTGGGGCTGCTTTTTACCCCAGAACTAGAGCACCAAAGATATTCACTCCCTGGAAATATTATCCCCATTTTGATGCCATTTGCAATCCAAATAAACGATATTTCCACATTGAAACTCAATCTGCATACATTATTACTGGCTAAATTTTACATCATACAGTGGTACTCTACCTTGGTACTTACATAAAGCTAGAGGATTGCCTGGTGTTGTACACAAGGAATTGATGAATGTGAAGTTTTCTTTGTCCATGCTTACAGCATAATCTAAGTGATAGTTGCTAACATATCAAGACCCATCACCTAATACACATGGTATAAGTGCTGAAAGGAATAACTCATGAATTTCCATTGTAGAATGCACAACTGTGCATAGCCTGTACTGTCTCCATTACTGCAAGCAGATGCACAGGGGTCATGACTGAGCTTTGAAATATCTGAAGGTTTGCAGTAACAGAGAACTTTCTTACATAGAACTCACCTCACTTCTAGAAATTAGTCCTGGTGAAAACTGTTTGATTGGGGACTGATGGAATCACTGGATTGTTTCCCCTTGGCTAAGAAAAACCTGTCATTGAGATTTTTATGGGTAACGACCATCCCAGCTGAATTGTTTCCCCTTGGATAAGAAAACAAACCTGTCATTGAGATTTTGTTGGGTCATGAGCATTCCAGCTGGAAGTAACACTGATGAATTTGTCCTGCTGCTCAAACATTCACCTTCATTGTTGGCATGACCAGAACACACCCTTGATAATCTCTGGGTGAGTATGTTGGATTCATGCTGTAAATTATCTGTGGAACTTGAGATCACCATGTCCTTCAACTCTCCTGTTAAACAGACTGTCAGTAACCAAGGCTTCCAATCAAGCTTCTTATTGTCTAGGTGAAGGATGTTCTTAATGAGTAAGGTTTAGATTGGAACAGCCAAAGAACAGCAGATTCATGTTTTGTTTGGTGTGGCCATATACACCTGACGTTGATGCTTCCTTGTGGTGGTGATGAAGAGGGGCTGTCTTCTTGTCCAAATTTCTGCACAGAAGAACTAACATCGAGACCTTCAGCTGAATAACAAGTCAGCATGAAATTATGTGCCATAGAAATAATTTACTGTAGCGAGAAAACAAGGTCATATAATGTTGTGGCACAAGGTTACAGTTCACATCTTTGGGCTGATCATACTTCCCGCAACAATACTATGCAATGCAGTGCCGCTTTGACAAAATTGTAGATATATAAAAGATGATGATACTGTAGGTGCCAACACTGGTGCAAGCATTGCACTGTTTCAACGACGAGAGCAAGGAATAGGCGTTCGCGCTCTGGAGAAGCCCTAAAGTATGTCGCTAATGTGCAGGTTCCGATGGACCGCAAGACGCGGCGCCTTCACGGCCTTTCGCTATCTAACTTTAGGTACAACGTAGTCCTGCCTCTCGACTTTGCTTTTATAACTCTTCGTTTTCGCCCGCCTCCTTCCTGACTCATTTTCGTACATGAGGTAGCGGATGAGACCTACGACACGCAGTCCATACTGTTGTACACAGTTTTGAAAGCAACAAAGTTCAGACGTTCGGACCTGAGGTTCGTAACTTGACGGCAGCTTGTTCCATGTTGGAGAAGTCGTCGGCCTAAGAGCTGATCTGAAGCAGATCCTTCCTTCGATCCTGCGCCCTTACAAAATGGCATTCTCGATCAGCGAAGTTCCGTTGCAGATGTCGTATTACTTTGTAAAGTTGTAACGACTTGAGATGTTATGTACAAATGCAACGTGACTCTTTGGAAGACTTTAGCAGCTTGCTGCACGAGAGTCGGAACGACGGGACATGCTGCACAGTCTCTGCAGGGGTTTGCGAAATCAAAGAGATCGATACGATGCTGATCTATCCAAGCGTCTGTTTAATCAGGCGAGAATAGTCAGCGATCATAAAACCATCGTGTTTTGTGATCAACACGACGTCGTACGCATCGACGTCCAATCGGCAACATTGTCTTCGAACGACACTTGCTTTCCACTTCAAAGCAAAGAAGCTTCAGCAGCATTTTGCTGCTGAAATGCTGCTCAAGCAACATCATGTGTGATTGCTTGCTGTTTGCTTGCAACAGTATTCAAACAAACAAACTCCATCGGAAACAGAGACAAATCCGTAAGGAACTACGAGATTTGAACAATCCGAGATTAGTGGCAACCAGAATCGGCCAGATCAGGGAAATCGAAATAGAAAAAAAAGATGAGAAAGAAAACCAAACATGGATAACATAAATGCCGTAATGGAAAGTTGTACAATGCAGAGAGAAACAAACACGTCTATAAGCCATCGCAGACACACGAAAAGAGAGAAGTTGTTTAAAAGGGAATGTGGAAGGACTTCGAAAAGTTGATTGTCAGGTACCAATCGCACGCTCCTTATTGTTTTGGAAACATGCAAGGCTTGAACAACATGAATGATATACACTCGATTTCCATCATTCTCAGGTAGCGCGCAGCTACTTGCAGCAGTGTTGTTGCGGTGACGCAGATCAAAGTAGAGAGAAATCTAATCATCTCAAAAGCACAAAAAGAGATTAAGCACGAACTTTCTGAACTTTCGATCGATTGCTTAATCTTTTTTTTTGTGATTAAGCAATCGATCAAAAGCACGTTTCGATCCCGACGTCGAAAGTTCAGACGACATCAGATAAAGCGGAAGGTTTGAAATGCAGCAACCTTGCAAGTATAAAAACTGAGTCTAAGGTGCGACTATTAGTAACCAAAACCAAGCTGAAAATCCCGATCACGACATGCATAAGTTTTCTCACGAAATTTTTTCGAAGTCCGGCTCTTCCTTGCTCAAGCCACATGCAGATCCAACGGCACTTACCACACAGATTTGGGGGGAAAAGATAAATTCGGAGAGAGAAGAGAGGAAACCTGAACATCTGGAGCATCAAATTCCTGTTTTTTGGACATCGGAGCTCCGTGAAAGCTTTTGATTTTGGTGCGGATGCGACACAGGAAGCAACAGCGGCGGACGGGAAGCTCGTCGGACTGCGGAGGGGAAGAAGCTTGTCGGTCGGGCTGGCTGGCTGTCGCGCTAAGGAAGGGCAGCAGCCAAGGCCCAAACCACATCCCAGATCCTCAAAATAACGAGACCTCAGATCGACCCTTTTTTTTCTTTTCCTGTTTTTATTTTTTTTGGCCCCCCTCTCCGAATGGAGTTTACTTTAGGGAGGGAATAATAAATATAATAATAATGATAATAATAATAAGAAGAAATCTGGTGAGAATTGGGGGCTAACCACAGGTTAACTTGAAGTTAACCACAGTGTTGTGGTCTGGGTTACTGGACCGGAACCAAAACTGGAATTCATTATTTTGTGGAACCAGACCCAAAACCGGATTCCAAGTTCCACTTTCTTTTTGAGAAACCATAAGCAGAACCAAATCACTCTAATTAACTTTTTAGAACCAAACCCGGAGGTTCTTCATAACCATCAAGAACCGACCAACTTTTTGGTACACTTGTTGCATAGTGGGCTATTTTCCTGGTTTTCTTTTTTGGGGTGAGTGGGCTTCAAGTTTGTAGTTCGGCTTAAAACACATTCTCCAAAACTTTTCCCATTTCTTTTGTTAAAAAAATCTTCCCAAAAAAATTTGTCCAAAAAAATTCACTGAGTTCCAGGGCTTTTTTTTCAATTTTTTGATGTCAATAATTTGGCAAAATTATTTTTCAAAAATTAGAAAAATGAGTGAAATTTTAAACACTAAAAAAGAACAGATTTTTCCAAATCTTTCCCATTTTTTTTTGTTGGAGAATGGACAAAATTTTGTTGGAAAATAATCACTCAGTTTGGGTCCTCAACTAAAGTGGTACCACTTAATAAGTTACATAAGCAGCCAACTAGGCCTACAACAAAGAAAGAATGAATGAAAGAAAGAAGGAATTATGAGCACTAATAATGTGGTCACCGTCATGAGTTAGCCTCATGAGTTAGCCTCTCGCTATAACAATGATGCACATTGTCCATCATTCTTCATAACTATTGAAAAAATTACTAGGCTCGGATGGCCTGCCTATACATGTTGCTCTTCACTTTGGGGGGAATGGGTAGGTCTTGAAGGAGGGGAAAATGGAAAATGAAATAAAATAAAATAAATCTGATTTCATTTGAATGGATGTATTGACTGATTTCTCGTTCCTCTTGTGGATGACCACCATTCCAACTAAATGACCCAAAAAAATAAATAAATAAATAAAAATCCAACTTGAGGGAGGTGAGGGTTTTTTAACTATTAAATTGCTTACTTCAATTCCCAGATGGGAAAATCAAATAATGACCCCGGATTATTTGACAAGCTTATTAAAACTTAAACCCTAAAAAAAATAAAAATTTGTCCTTTGTCCCTTAGTGACCCACTTTGGGTTTTGCACTTCAGTCTTGGACTTAGGTTCTCTCTCTTGGTTCCTTTTATTTTTTCCCTTTTGTTGTGTGTTTTGTTTAATGAAGTTTGCGGGGTTTTCATCATATGTAACCACATTATTGTCCACAAAAGACGGCAACTTAAAGTTATGCAATTCAAGAACTAGGAAGAGAGTTTGGATAAGTACCCCCAGTTTATAAGGGGGGGGTCTTAGCCCAGGCCAAAAATGGTGACGAACAGTTTTGGAAATAGAAATTTCATGCACTCAAAGTGCCTTGATTTTTTTTCTTTTTAAGTTTCCTTTGTTCCCAACATGCTCCTTTCAAGTTCCCAATGGGCTCCCATCAGGTTCTCAATATGTGTCCTAAGTTCTCAATGTGTTCCCCAAGGGTTTTCCCAATAGCACCTCACTTTAATCCCATATGTTCTGCCCAAAATCCTCCCCTTCTCACCTATATAGGTGGGCCACAAGGGGAGGCACTCTATCTTAGAATCTTCTATTTTGGGGAGCTTCCATAGTTTCAGCCTTTTTTTTGTGATGGGCCAATCAAATTGGCTCATTGTAAAGCAAAAAAGGTTGGACTTGTGAGGCACCACCCCCAACTAATTATTATGAAACAGAATAAGTAACCCAGATTCTAAAACTATTAAAGTATAGAAGAAAGATGGTCGGAATCATATATATTAATTCACTATGACTGTCTGTCTATGTGAGGGGGGTTTTGGGGGGTGGGGGAGGGAGAGGCCGGTGAAGTAGTGGGCGACCGGTGTCAGTCTGTGACAGGGTTGGACCACCACGGTTTTCGTGTACAAACTGTCTCCACAAAGCATTGCAGCCGTCCGAAGGGTAGGAATGACGATCGGATCACATCCCTCTCCCACCGCACCAAAGGCGGATATAAAAACCTTCCCCTCCACCCCCCCCCCCCCCCCCCACCCCGCAACAAACCCGGGGCAAGCACGGGGAGAGTTTTTTAAGATATTTTAAAATTTAAGTGAGCCAGAGA
>Ga0116231_10004034_pt1 | contig 30016 bp, 22 predicted proteins | sample S1TSphgellanicum_2_FD_89695 | JGI IMG/M metagenome (GOLD analysis project Ga0116231, IMG submission 89695) | Host-associated microbial communities from peat moss isolated from Minnesota, USA - S1T2_Fd - Sphagnum magellanicum MG | ecosystem: Host-associated > Plants > Peat moss > Unclassified... | reverse complement strand
TATGGATATATTAAGGGGGTGAGCCTAAGAAAGCTGGGGTTTTTTTTTTTTTTTTTTTTTTTGAGATTAAAATTTTTAATATCTCAATTTATTATAAAATTTAGCATTTTTTGGGGTCAAATTTATACTAAACTAGTGAAAATTTCCAAAATTTCCAATCTTTTCTTTTTCTTTTCGCCAAGTGGTGAGAATTTGCCCAAAAAAGAATCCCTGCTCAGAAGCCTTTGGGGTAGAAGTCTTTGTCCCAAAACAAGAGATGATGGCAAAGCCAAAATGAGAGATGATGGCAAAGCCAAATGGAGTTCATGTGTGAATCGAGCAAGAGATCCAAAAGGGTGGGTAAGAAGCTTCAGTTACAAAAATCCAATTCATACATGACACTCATGCATGCACTCAAGTATGGCACTTACAAATGACCAGAGTTAGGTACTCATAAATCCAAAATTTCAGGCAAATATCCTTTCTATCATCACCATCCTCCTCCTGACTCCTCCCTCACCATTAAATAAAAAAAATTCAACAAAATAATTGACCCATGTATTTCCAGTATCCTTTTGTTGGGCCCTGCCCTGGGACTATGGCATTGGATCCAACTTTTGGAAGTTTTACCTTATGAAAACCGGTTTCACATGAGGTGAACCGGTTTCTTTGGTGAAAGTGTTTAGACTGTTTAGATTGGAACAGATTTTTCTGGTGTTTGTAGTTATAACTTCAGGCACATAGAATGTTAGCGAGTAGCTAGTTCCAGGCCTCACGAATCATCATCAATCATCCTCAGAAATTTCAGATTTGAACCCGCAGTTTTCTAGGAAAGGTTATTTGATTGGTTCTTAGATTTCTTTGAGAAAATCATTTCTTGACAAGACGGTTCTGTGTGTTTTTTCATTTGTTGGGTGGGAGTGTCATGGTTGTTATAAGCATAAACAACCGCCAGTCTGACAACTGCCAGTTGCTTGGTGGCGTTCATTTGATTTCTTCTAATAACTGCTCAACACTAGTGATAACCGTTGTGTACCGATGGACGAGTTGGTAGTAGGCAAGGTAGTAGTTGCAGGTGCATGAATCCTCCTCCTCCTCCTCCTCCTCACTGATTTGAACCCACAGTTTTTTGGAAGGTTATTTAACTGGTTCTTAGAATTCTAGTGGAAACCCATCTTGAAAGACGGGTTTTTTTTTTCCTGGTAATTTTGTTGAGGGTGGTGGGAGAATAATGGTTACATACATAAAGAACCGGAATGATAACCTCCAGTCAGTTGGTGCGAACTTTTAAAGTTCTAATAAACCACCCGACACTGGTGATAACCACCGCTTGTGTCATGATGGAGGAGTAGGTGCCTAGTAGTAGGCAGGGTAGGGTAGGGTAGTTGCATGAACTCTTCATCATCATCATCATCCTCACTAATTTGAATTTTCAGATTTGAACAGACGGTTATTTGACCGGTTCTTAAGTTGCTGGAGCAAACCCTGTGACAAAAAAAAGAAGGTAGATAGGAGGAACCTCAAGAAACTTATGCATTCACTTATTCATTTTCACATAGATCCACTAGTGTTCATAAACAGCAGCCCAGGTTCCTACTTCCTTACCACAGATTCTATCCTTACACCTCTTCACTCTATTACAATTATTGAAATACATCCATATGGCTTCACTAGGTGTCCTCTACTTCAACCAAACTAACTTCTACACAGAAATAATTTTGTAGAGATTATTGGATCAGCACCCTCTAGACTCTCTCATTAGGCCATGGTGGTCTTACATAGAACTAGTTTTCACAACCCAAAACCCAGAGAATTTTTCCCCCACAGCTTACCCAGAAATGTAACAAAGAAAAAGATGACATCCCAAACTACATCAATTCCCTGGAGTTCCCAACATTAGGGTCTCAGAAAGCTTTCTGGTCAACTGCCCAACCGAAATTCTACAGAAGCTTTTCCCACCAACTCCCTCAGACACAGTGAGAAACTGAATCCCACCACAACACAGAACCCAACTTTTGGAAGATTTTGACACTGACTTCTCTAGAATTTCCAGGAGACAATTTCAACTTTCTGAAAGAACCAAAATAGAGTCCTCACAAGCTGGTATCTCCTCTCAGACCGGCCAAATTTGTCCCCTAGGGAGTTTCATCAATTCCAACATCTCTGCATGCATTTTGTTATGGTTCAGGGCATTCTTCCCATTCACCATCTCCTAATCACAAACTTCACCACACCAGGAAAAAGAAGGAAGGTGCTTAGCTTTCATCAACCCACTCTTCTTATTCACCGACGTCCCTTGCAAAGCCCACCATTTCCAAAAACCATGAAGAGCTCCAAACAAACCTTCATTAATTCCACCGCTCTAGCAGGAGCCTAATTAACCTGCAACAGACAATGTAAAGAAAAACTCCCAAATCCGCAAGTTCAAAGACACTCAACTAATCCGTCTCTCATCGTTTTCAGAATTGGGCACCTGATATGCCCATTCATTAGGTCTTCATCCGAGATGATTTTATTTCACCTCTTTTCATCCCACAACCCCGCCATTTCTTGAGAGACAGTTCTATGCTTTTTTTGTTGGGTGGGTGGTGGGGCGGGGTGGTGCGAGGATCTTCGCGGTTATATGCTTTTGTCTAAACTACATGTATGAATGTAGTTAAAGGGGTGGATCGATCCTCCCACCTCTGCTGCAAGAATGTGGATGTTCTTCAAGAATTGAACAAACTGTGAGGGAATTTGGTTTTGAAATCAAGAGAGAAGAGAAGAGAAGAGAAGAGAAGAGACGAGACGAGAGGTGAGAAGAGGAATTTATGATGATGGAGAAGCAATTGGGTGCAGCAGCTGTCAGCAGCTGGGAGCAGCAGCAGTCGAATCTACCTCGTCTTCAAACAAAGCAGAAGCAGCAGCAGCAGGTGGCCGACTCCTCACAATCACTAGATCAGCCGGATCTGGAGCCCCTCACTCCCATTGGAAGCATGTTTCTCAATCCGGAGATGGAGTTCTATGGTTTCTGCGTGATCGGGTTTCAGAATCTCGTCGACTTGGAAGAATTGAAGCAAACACTACGGAACACACTACTGAAACAAAAATACTTCTCGAGCATCGTGGTACGCATGTCGTCAAGATTTCCCAAGTTTCAGAAGCTGAAGATCATTGTGGTAGTTCTCGGATGCAGCAGCAGTAGCAGCTCCGGACTTCAGTTGTTGTTGTTGTTTTTGTTGTCGCAAGTGTCGCACAGACATAATACTAGGGTCGTTGTTGTCGTTGTTGCAGAAGAAGAATAAAAGGGGAGCTGCGATGTGGGTACCTTTGCGACATGTCGACATGGACGCACTCGTGTTTGAGCCATCAGGGATCTCAGAAGCAGAGATGGCAGCTCCAGGTTTCGTGGACAACTACGTCGCGGATCTTGCAACGGCGCCACCCTTGTCCTTAACAAGACCACTATGGGAATGTCACGTATTGAACAGAACATCAGGATCCAATGCTACTGCACATGCGGTTTTCCGCATGCACCATTGTCTAGGAGATGGAATCTCTGTCATGTCCCTTGTGTTCGCATCTACGAGACAGACGGCTAATCCTGAGAAGCAACCTTCTATCAGAGCAACTGGTGGGCGGAAATCGAAGAAACAAGAAATTCCACATGATGATCAGAAACACCAACAACAACAACAAAGAATATTTACTTGTTCAGTTTTGGGAAACAAGCTATTTGCTTGCTGGAACAGAGTTCTGGGGGCTGTGACTCCCCTTGCAACTTTGATTTGGGTGAAAGATAGCAACACTGTCCTCAGGCCTGCTGCAGTAGGAGGAGGAGGAGGAGGAGGAGGAGGAGGTTCCAATGTGATGCTTCCAGCAGGGTTGAGTCTGCAGAGACAACCCAAGCGTCTTGCGCATGCAACACTCAACTTAGATGACATGCGAGTGGTGAAGAATGCTGTTGGTGGGGTAAGTAACACCATAAGCAACAAGCTTTCATTGTTCTTCACACTTTCAAGGGAGCTTACTCTTTGTTTATATATTATATTAGAGAAATCCTCAAATTCACCTTGTCTTTGTGCCTCCTTTCACCCCCGGAGCCCTCTTTTCCTGGTATCCGCAAAGTAAGGAAATTTTATTAAATCTCAGTAATGCACAAGGTTCGAGAGGAATTATAAAAACTTGTAGCCTAGCAGCAGTGGAGGCGTTCAGGAAAAATGAAAGACAGGGTGAAACTCAGAAAACCATCAATGGAATTATAGGAACTTGTAGCCTAACCGCAGTGGAGGCGTTCAGGAAAAATGAAAGACAGGGTGAAACTCAGAAAACCATCAATGGAATTATAGGAACTTGTTGCCTAACGGCAGTGGAGGCGTTCAGAAAAAATGAAAGACAGGGTGAAACTCAGAAAACCATCAATGGAATTATAGGAACTTGTTGCCTAACGGCAGTGGAGGCGTTCAGAAAAAATGAAAGACAGGGTGAAACTCAGAAAACTACCTCCCATTGAATGCTAATGTACTTTTTTGCAGGTTTTTTTTTAATCTTACCCTCTTTTATGACCAAACTCAGGGAACTGGTGGTCACTGCTGTCTTTCCTGCCTTTGTGGATATCTCTATTACGAAGCACCTCTTTTAAAAATTAAAAATCATCTGTTTTCAATTATAATTTTAATAAGTAAAAAAATTCAGTTAAAAAAATTTCGTACAATTGTGATGTTTTGTTTATGGGGAGATGGGAATATTCTGAAATAAGATTCTTACTTTTTGAAAACAAAAAAAATCATAAAAAGAAGAGCAGTTTTGGTTCAGGTTTGCCACATTTTTATTCTTAAGGTAATCAGAACAAGGAAATACTTTATTGAAATTAAGAATATTTTAAGTATATATATTCCAAGTATATTCTCATAATTCTATTCTTGAGACCCTATATTTCTTTTTCTTTTTTTTTTCATTAGGTTGCATCCTATTTTTTTTTTTCATGTTATTTGGAAAAAAAAGAAGGCTAAGCAACCTCCCTTAGTCTTCACACCAAATTTGTTGCATGCACATCTCTTTGATGAGAGATCTCTGTGTGTATTATATACACTGTCAGCTTGACATTGCAGATCTTTCACCAAGTGTGCTAGAAAATAAAACCACAGACATCATCATGGGTCCTTGAAATTCTTTCCAGGCTGAACAATTTAACAGAGTGCAAGATTTTGGAGGACTTAATGGAGCTTTCAGCAAGCAAAGCTTCTGATCTCATGGGTTGTGGAGAGTTTCTGCAGTGCCTAATGCTCATTGGGGGTCTGAAACTGTGGATTGTTGTTGTTGGTTTGCTGGCTGGGACTATTGCAGACAGTCAATGATGTGTTCTTAGCTATGCTGGATGCATCTCTCCATCGCTATCTGCAAAACCATTACCACAAGGAGCTTCACCCTCCTGATCACATGGGTATGCAGACATTGTGAACACCCTCAAGAACATCCTCAATTGCCTAAAAAAAATTCGTGTGATTGCTTGCATTTGGTATGCGCCAAATAAAACAATCTGTTTGTGTTCTGGTTGTGTGGAGCTCAGTCTCGATATGAGTGCTGCTAGCCCTGCAAAATCATCATGATTGAGTCTTAAGTCGTTGTTTGCTTCTGGAAAATGAAACTGCAACTCAGGACAGTCAGTTTTCAAGCAGCCAAACCAAACCCAAAAATGTTGTTGTTGCTGCATTTGTTTGTGCAAACGTATGTAGTCTATTCAAGTACACATACATACATACATACATATATATATATACTCATAATCTTGAAGCGCTTGATGCTTCATGTCTAAAGGCAATTGAAGTGGGGATTGACAGACATGGTGTTTTGTGGCAGTCAGTGGAAGTGCCAAGAAACAGGAGAATCAGCATAATACCATGTGCCACAAACTGAGCATTAATGATGACACAAGAGAAAATTATGGTGGTGTGTGTCAAGCAAAGAAAGCTTCACCAAAAGTAAAAAAACTCCGAGTGCGGACAGCATCAATGGAGAACACCAGAGAGTTGGGAGGCCTGCAGGTATGTTTGTGTATCTTGGGTAAAATGTGAGGGTATTGTGTCCAGGGTTTAGGGTAAGGCTCTGTGTTGGTGTCCTTGCAATATGGGTTGGATTGTGCTATCTGGACATGTATGGATTGTGTAATCTTCACAAGGATTCATGCATGTCTGCTCCATGTTTGTTTACGATGTAGACTTCATGTAATCAAGTTCCTGCACATGACCTCAATTTTGGAGAGGGAGAGAGAGAGAGATTAGCAAAGGCCATGGTTTAGGGTTTAGGTTTCTTATGTGACCATGGGGTGTTTGTTGGTTGCAGGAGTTATCTGCAATGATGGAAAAGGGATCCAAAGTGCGCTGGGGAAATTGCATTGGTTTCTCAGTCTTCCAATTTTCTCTCAAGTGCTTCAGTGACCCTCTTGACCTTGTGCGTGCAGCTGTCAAAGAGACCAACCGCATCAAGGCCTTTCGTGAAGGTCACTTCTCATTTTGGTTCGGAACACTTCTCTCTCAATGTGGACTCTCACACGTATGTCCCTAAACCCCTTATACCTATCCTGCTTCTGTTGCATAACATTTGTGTTCTGTTGTCCTAGTCATTGAATTTACTGAATTTTTCTGCAGCAAAATTGGACTTGCTTATGAACTAAATCAATTATGGTTTATCATTGGGCTTGCTTATAAACTCAATCAATTAGGGTTTATCATCAGACTTGCTTAAGAACTCCGATCAAGCAGGGTTTATCATTAGACTTGCTGGTGAACTCCAACCAATTAGGGTTTATGATCAAACTTGCTTAAGAACTCCGATCAAGCAGGGTCTATCATTAGACTTACAAATCCAATAAATTAGGGTTTGTCTTTAGACTGCTTATGAACTCCAATCAATTTGGGTGTATTGTTAGGCTTGCAACTCCATTCAATTAGGGTTTATGGGTAGACTTGCAACTCCACTCAATTAGGGTCTATTGTTAGATTTGTTTATGATCTCCAATCAATTAGGGTTTATTGTTAGACTTGCTAATGAACTCCAATCAATTAGAGTTTATGATTAGACTTGCTTACAAACTCCAATTAATTAAGGTTTATGATTAGACCTGCTTATGAACTCCAATCAATTAAGGTTTATGATTAGACTTGCTTATGAACTCCAATCAAATGGGGTTTATCATTTGACTTGCTTATGGACTCCAATCAACTAGGGTTTATGATTAGACTTGCTTGTGGACTCCCATCAATTAAGGTTTTATTATTAGGCTTCAGATCCATTAGGTTGAAATGGGTTTTTTCCAAGACTAGTTTTTTTGAATGGACAAAATAATATTCTGAAAAGAATGACCCCTTGTTTGCTTCTTCTTGTTGCAGCTCTCAAAAACACTCTTTCTGCGTGCAATGACCCAGACCTCATTGTTGGTGTCAAATCTTCCAGGCCCAGTAGAGCAAGTCATGTTGGGTAACAACCCAATTGTTCATATGTTTCCTGTGGTGGCAGGAATCCCACAGGTGAGCATTCTCTTCTAGCCCAAGGCAAAAGAACAAAAAAGAGTTTTTATTTTATTTTATTTTAGTTTATTTTTTCAATTCATGGTTAAATCAACTTTCCATTCCAATTAGTATGCAGAATGGAAGATTATCAGAATTTATTCTGAATTTTAAGGAATTTCTCCTCATTTGAAGCTGTGTGTTTCTTCTTTTTTTTTTCAATGGAGCCAATTCTGACTTTTCATCCCTAACAAGAGAGAGATTGTCTTTTGTGTCAATGTGCAGTCACTGTGTGTTTACATGCAGAGTTATGTTGGGAAGGTGACCTTGGTGGCTATGAGTGCTAAACACATCATTCCCGACCCAGAGAAGATTACTCAATATTGCATTGATGCACTTGAGGAGATGAAACTGGCTGCCCTTTCACTCAAGGTGTAATGGGTATTTTCTTATATGGCAGAATTATATGCTTTAGCTCTCAAATTTTTCGGTTCATTAATTTAGGGTTTAGGGTTCTGATGAATTCTGATGAATTCATTGTAGGCTAATTTCATTTTGTCCAGAATTCTCATTTTTTTTTTTGTATTAGCATATATCACTCTTATTACTGTAGGCATCTGAATTGGCCAACTGATTTCATGCTAGAAATATGTTTGTAAATTCTCTCTTAAGTTTTTTAGGTTCATCTAACACGAAAAGCCACCAAATGTTTTTCCTTTGCTTCTTTAGGTTGATTTATATATGGTACATAAACATTAAATGGTGACTATCCTTATTTTTTACAAATGTGCTGCTAAAAGTGGCTACCGAGGAAGTGTCTAGGTCTAGATGTGATGAATTTAATTATTTTAATTTCAAAAAATGATGAAACAAATCCTTAAAATTCATTTTCTGAAAATAAATTTGTCAAGTTGTGAAATTTTGCCACAAAAAGAAACACTAGTAGGAGGGAGGTGCCATTTTCTTTTTTTTTCTTTTTCCCCTTTGGGTGAAGTCACATTATGTTGTTCCCCTTTTGAGCACTTTTGGTTTCAATATTATAGAAGACGCAAGTGTAATAGCTCTCAAAATGTGGTGCATTTAATTTTGAGTTTAATTTCTGGTGTTTAAGGGTTAAAATTTTAATTTTCACAAAGTTATTGCCATGTAATATTATTTGAAAAAAAAATCCAACAATGTAAAATGAAGGGACCATGGGATATATATATATATACTTATGCATACTAAAACTTGTTTCTCATTTTAAATTACATTAATATCTAACTTTATTAATAATTTAAATAAGCATTTGAGAAAAAAAAAATAAATGAGCCTTTTTCATCATATTTGTCACCTTACAATTGAAAGTGATTGTTTCTTTAAAAAAAACCTTAATTTATCGCATGTTTGTATAGTTCATGCCCAAAAAAAAATTCTTAACAATATCAAAATTATCAAAATTTTCAAATGATTCACAAATGTGAAATGGATACTGTGAATTTCATAAAAACAACTCATTTTAATCACTTAAAAAATTTATTTTAATTTTTTAATACGTAATTACATACATTTTTAGGATGCAAATATACTCCAACCCACCATAATATAATTTTTTAAAGTAAAATTTTCATTAATTTTAAATATAAATTATGTTTTATTATAAGATGAAAAAACATTATGAAACTCATTAATTTAGTTTTGACATGACTTAGGTTCAAATATGCACCACCCAAGAAAGCATTACATTGTGACTTCATAAAAGGACTAAGCTAAACTGGCCCATCACTAAGCACTAGCCTATCACCAAACACTTTGGCAAATCTTTCTCAATTCTTCTCCATTTTGAGTGATTTAAAATGTTATAGGAGTGCCTTCTCAAGCTCTACAAATCATCTTTGAAAAACAAAGCCGAAGGAGCAGCCAAAACAGAGCTGTAAAGAAAATACGTTTTTTCCAATTGCAAAACGCATTTTTAAAATTTTGATTCCTAGTTCATCAGTGCATAACTTTCTTTTCTTTTCTTTTTCAAATCGAGCAATTTAAACTGCTCTGAAATCTCCATCTTAAGCTCTACAAATCATCTTGTAACTCTAAAGATAACAGAGTAATAGTTAAGGATTTTTTGAGAGGTTCAAAAATAAGCTATGAGCTGTTCAATCAAGAATTTTCTGTAAAAATGACTCCCCTACTTCGAGGGGTCATAACTTTCTCGTCTCTAGTCCATTTTTGCTTATTTTGAGCGTGATAGATGCGCAAAGAGGAGGGCTCCATCTACGATTTGGACACCATAAACAATGGGCCCTCGTGCAAAACCGGCGAGAAACCCTACCTTAAGTGTACAGTGACTGGCCTCTCTACCCTATTGTATGTAATGTGCTTTTAAGTTCCTCTATCCCATTTCAGCTGCTAAATGCACAAAATCCAGTGCAACTCATACAAAGGTTTTTATGTGAAAAATATTGTCAAAGTTGCCAGAATATTGAGGGAACAAAAAAATCTGAAATCACCCTATTCAGACAATAGGTTGCAAAAACTCACCAAAACATAGCAGGATTATTAAAATATTCTATTTTCCTTTCTGACCTATAGCCAAATTTAGCTAATTTCTCTTGTGGATAATCACCAATGTGGCTACATAACAAATTAGAAAAGAAAATCCCACTCCCCACCCATAAACATAAAAACTTGGACTACAAGCAGAGAGGCTATTTAATTGTCACCCATGTGCCAATCATTATGACCAGCCAATCAAAAGAAGTGATTCCTTTTGACACTCACTATAATATTTCATTTCAACCGATTCCAATTCAATCAATTTGTAGCCGCATTTGCATAGTAAGACAAATCCGTAAAAAGTACATTTGGCATGTTAATACCCAATTAACTTTCAGCTATCCAACATGGGCTCCTTGCTGTTATGCACCACCAGTGACAATCAACTAATGAAAAAAATGAATTGATTTTGTGAAAATTAAGTTTCATTTGAGTGACATTACTTGCAACTTGAAATAAATTGAAATTTCTGAATTGAATTCAGATTCTTGAATTGAATTGAAATTCCTATATTTAATTCCAATACATTGAATTTAAACTTCACTGAATGCAGTTCAAATTCAATAAGATTCAGATTCAATTGAAAGAGAACTGAGGTGCAAATTGGCGCAAAAGGTCATGAAAATCTGCTCATGACTATGGTGTTGGGCAAAGAAAAGAAAAACTCTGAAAAGTCAGAGACTTGAAAAGACTCCTTTCCATTCCTCTTTGCTTGAGAATTGACTAAACAAATTCCAATTTGGAATTGTCCAAAGGACAACTCATGACAAAAGGACAACTTATGGAACCTAAAGTTATCCTGTCTAAACCAATTCCGATGAATCATCATTACTGGAACTAGTCCCAAAGAAAAGGGTTGATGACCATTAACAATCATTAAACCATTAAGTGAGTAACAATTTACAACACAAAGGGGGAACTGTACAATAAAATGCAGAACATGTCTTCAGCTTACTAGTGTGTACTACCCAATGACTAAAATATGCTAGATACCTTACAGTAACTAGAGTTGATCAGAGCTGCGACTCTAATCTTGGGAGTCAACTTGGTAACAAGTTTTAAAACCTCAATGAACCATTTTCAAAAGCTGGGAAAAGGATACTGCTACTTTGGGTTTGGTCTATTCTACTATTGTTGGCAGAGATTGTGCAGTGTCCCCACAGTGAGTTCACATTCTGGCCTTGAAAAGACTGCATACTTTGCAGATGGTCAAGCATTTGTTTCCAAATGGGTGGATGAACAAAAGTAATAACTAATAACCCTCCATCATAGGCTAGAAATATTTCGGAGCAGAAAATGCAGTTGGTCGCTGTGCCCAAAAGCTTACCCTCTAAGATCATCGGCAACCCAAAGTAGATGCTGGATGTCTATAGCAGGGTAATGCTGAAGAAGCTTAAGATTTGTGGTGAAGTCACCAGCCAGTAGCCGGCTTCTCTGACACAGAAGCATTGCACAGCAAACACGCAGCAAAATCTCCTGTAGCATGATGTTCACAACACAATTATAGCATCTGTCATCAGGACCTTCAGGGACACCAAGAATATACAGAAACTGAGAAAACTTGGTGATTACATATTCACTCCATCAGAAGCATCTGTGTCAGAATCTGCCTGTGGATACACCTTCCAGGGGATCGTTATCATTTGCAACTTTCTAAATCCTCATGTGCCAGTCAGCACCATAGTTTCTAAGCAAACTACAGGTATGTGCAAAGAATTTCCCAATGCAATCCAAGTGTTCATGGCCCCAATATAGTAAAAGACCCTCTGTACAATGAAGATGCACTCACCAGTGGGCCATCAGGATTGCTAAGAAGAGAATCCCAAAGACGAATTGAGTCAAAAAAGCTGAACTCCTGTGTTAGTAACAGAGTTATCCACCTGAACGCATAAAACTGCGGATTAACCTGTTGAAAAATGACACATTCATCACATATCCTTCGATATAAAATCAGTGACACTGACCTGCACCTCAGGAAACCCTAGTAAAATCTTGACCCCCTCCATAAAATCTGAAGCTGAGGACTTCATTGCAACCCAGCAGACCACTAAAACCTCATATGAACTACATGATTCTGTAAGGTAGATATCCATACGTCCACCAGTCATACAAAAGGAAATACAAAGCCAATGTGGGTTTTGCTCCACCATCTTCAGCACACCATATCAAGTGATTAGTTGATCATTAACCCAATCTTCCTATATCTTCAGAGGTAATTTACCTTTGAAGTATATTCCAGATGTCTCCACAGCTCTTCATCATGACGTCGAAGCAGTGCAGTCAGCTGAGCTATGGTGGAACGTATGCCAACTGCACTGTTGTCCAGTTGCTGACAAAAGTGATCCCGAAAATCACTAAGAAGCTCCACAAAGCAGAAAAAAGAATCCTCCTCTGCATGTGCCTGGCCATCTCCACACCCACTAATGGGAATGAAGTACCTGTCATGCGACAGTACATATCACCCTAGATGCTAGGAGGAAGCAACTACCTATCATGCTTCCAGTCACAATTGCCCTTGAACACTATGATGAGAAACCATGGCACTTACCGCATCGGTGTCATCCCTGTCGGTCTTAAAGACATAGTAAAGTGGAGCCAAGACCTCATTCATGCCTTGCACATACCGAATGCCTGGGTTTAACTTGGCAAATATGAAAAGGATCCGTTTTAGTGCCTCCTGACCAAGAACCATCCCATCAGGACACACAAATGTTACAAAAATACTGTTCAATGCTGCATACTTATAAGAACCTCCACAAGAACCAAAAGTCATGAGGCTTGGCCTGATCCACATGATTGAGAAAGCAAGTACTATCTAGGAGACAGGATAACATAAGGAAGTGAACCGTATCATTAGAAGCACCTTTTGACAAAATAAGTTAGAAGGTAACAACCAACCTGGTTCTCACAAGCATAGGTTGTGTCCCCACAGAAAAAATCCATGTCTGGATGTGTTCGCTTCACATCCCGATTTATTTGCTCTGCAAGCTCCGTATCCTGCCCCCACTCCCATACTCTGAGACACATCTTTCCTGGATCCCATGGGATAACAGTCTTTTATATTGGACAACAGCAGGAACAGAAAATGCCCTAAACTTTGACTAACAACCTTTCGGACAACAAACCAATGCCTGTCTTTTGTGGAACCATGTGAAAAATATTCTCCTGAAAAGAACTTCTGGCTCTTCTACCATGGTACCACAGATCAGTACTCATCCAAACAAATAATGAGAGTGGAAACACAACTAGAGAGGGAATGGAAATGGAATGGACAGGTTCAGTTTCAAGAATTTGTTTGCAGCTGCCATAGCCATATGCTGACCTGAAAGAACTGGTGCCAAACACTAGTGGTGCCGAGGCTCAGAGGGTGATCATCATGAGTGATTTCTTGACGTAGCAGAAGACCCTCCTTAGCTTCCATGTCTGCAGCCTTCATGGCTTCCATCTCCTCCTTCCTTCTTGTCACTTCAGACTGCAGATTATAGCATGTGATGATACTTGACAGAGCAAAATGCTCATTACAAATGGGAACATGCTAAACTATACATTTTAGCATCATCTCTATCAGTACTCTCTACATCCCACACTACCTAGGTTGTCAAACCCTGAAGATGCCCGTGTAAGCTAACTGTGCTCCATCAACAATCATTTCTTTAGATCCACAAAAACTGATGACCAAAAGCATACCGGATTTATGATCATTTCATCACGAAAGATCATATACTCTGCACGTTTCTTTGCTAGCTCTGTGGCCCAGTCATCCTGGTTTTTGGGCAGGTAGCCAAGAAGGATCTGCACAGTTGTTTCTCAACCATCAGTACCCTATGCCCTGGTGGTCACTGGAGTATACTGGAAATGAACTTCTCCACTCACCAAAACCAACAAAGCCAAACGCACACACAAAATCAACCCTTTTAGAAGCTGGATTCAGTCACAAAATATAAAGTTTCCAGAAACATTCATCATCCCTATACAGATATGAGAAACCCTACACTTTGCCAGACTTGTCCCCTGTTTTGCTTCCTCTTCCCATACTTATGCACAAGGACACTTTGAAAAGAGTTGAAAAGTATCTCACCGCACCTTCCAAGAGATTGGCCGTATGCTTCCAGAATCAGGGATCCCTTGAGATGATAGGCGTTGCAACTCTGCTAGATGTATTCTTCTCCTTGATAGCTGCTCCACAAATCACAATATAACCAGCAAATCCCAAGAAACAAACAGAAACCCAGGACAGTGATAAAGAAGAAATATTTGTTTAACCTGGCCCCTTTTAAATGTTCAAATGAAGAAGATGGAACTGGAAACAAACAAGAGAAGCAATAGCAAATTAACTCCAGTGTAGCATGAGGCAATCAAAGCTTGGCAATGAACAAATAAGACTTCAGTCCCCAGATCCTATTTCGGTAGGTCTAATACAACCGTGAGAAGAAAAACCCTAAAGATGGTGTCTGTTCCAGCAATTGTTGGATCCAGTCTCCACAGCCTACCTCAGTATTGAAAAGTGTCACTAAAAAATCAAATGATGATGCAGTTTTCTCTGATTTCTCCTCCAAAGTGGGTGACAAAGGCTGGGGTGATCCATCACGTAGTAATGTGGCTTGACTGTAATTCAACCAAACCTGCAAAAGGGTATGACAATCAAATGGATCAGAAATGCATGTGATAACTAATAGTCCAATCAACCAGCACAATCTAGAGACACTTCTCGTCTTGTGTTTAGGGTTTGATGGCTTCAGAACCCCTGCAAGCTTTTCACAATAAGGTTCACACAATCTCTGCAGATCTGAAATCCACAATGCTACAGCTGAGAATCTCTGCCATCCAACCAATGGCAAAACAATCACTAAAAACATAAATGGAAAAAAAAAACTGTAGAATGGACTAATAGAAGCAATAACAGAACAATTTGGAATCATAATTGGATTTGCAATTGCAGGGAAGAGCCCAGAACTATGAAATGAGGCTGAACAAAAGCTGCAATATTCCATAAAAACACAAAAAGCTGAAAATTTGACATCAGGGATAGCTACAGAGAAAAATCATACAAGAAAGTCAAGAAAAATTTCACCTGTTGAGAAGAAGTTCCCAGACCATTCCCTCGAGCTTGTGTGGTGAGTGTCGCTGTTTGCTGATGAGTTACTGCTCCTCTCACACTCCCACCACCACTGCTGCTGCTACTGGGATCTTTCTCCTCCTGAGAACCAATTTCTCCCACCGGTGGTGCTGATGTTGTTTCTCTGTGAATGGTGCTAATATCCTTGAAAGAATATGAAGATCTTACAGGTGACCGAGGGTTGGATGCCCATGCTGAACTATTGAGCCATGCTGGAACGGGTTTCGGTGGTATGCTGCTGCTACTTCCCGTGGCCATACTGTACTACTTACTATACTCCACCAGCTTCATGTGTCGTTTTACATCCTCGGTCTCCTTCTCACTTCTGTCCTCCAGAGCTTTCCTTCCCGCGGTTTCCCTCGCCCTTCTCACAACCAAACCCTAGCAGCAAGCAACATTTCTCCCACTGCCGATGCACCCCAAACCCTAAAACAGAAAAAGAGAAAAAAACAGATAGCCACACAAACCGTGAAATCTCAGAGCCAATTTAGGAGGAGAAAGCACAACGATCGAAGTCACGAACTCCCATCCTTCTGCAATCAGATGCCATATCCACGGCAATCAATCAAGCTATCAATTACCAAAAGAAAGAAGAAAATTGTCGGAAATCAGACCTGATTCTTTAAACTACTCTCTCGGAAACATCACCGCTGCACACGCTCGTGCTATTCTATAGAAAAAAATTCTCAAAACTCCAAAAAATCGCTCGTAAACAAGCGAAGAAATCGAGCATCTTGCGAGGGAGCGCTCTGTCTTCTCTTCTCTCTCTCTCTCTCTCTCGCGGCTGCGAAGCTTAGCGTCGTTCCTGGAAGAGGCCTGCCGCCTGCGGCCTGCATGCAACACAGGAGACAAAACCAAAAGGAAATAATAAAAATAGGAAAAAAGAAGAAATTCAAATAACAATAAAAAGGGTAAATTACCCTGTGATAATCAAATCTCATATGATGAGTGTTTTTTATTTGTGGAAATTTTGTCTTTTTTCCCCAAAAAAGAAATTGAGAAATTTTTGAAATTTTTTTTCTATTGTAAATTTAATTTAATTTTCTTATTTCCGATTTTTCTTGGCCAATTTTTCAATATCACAAAATTGGAAAAAGAAACCCTATTCAGGCCAAAAGAAACCCTAGTAGTAAGTAGTACCATGGCATCACTTCATTATGGAATTAATTTATTTTATTTATGAGTATTCCATTTTATCTATTATTTATTTAATAGATATTACCTGTTCTAAAAAATTATCTATTTATTTTCCGTTACAAAATTTCTTTTTTTTGAAAAAACAATTTCCTAAAATTTCAAATTTTCCGAAATAAATATAATTAGTGTCAGAACTGGGACTCGGCCCGTATGCCCGACTCTGCGCTTTGATCCCAAGCTTGATTCTAGTGTTGGGCGGGTATTTGGGCGGGTATTTGGGCGATTAAAAAAACTGTCAGATTTTGTGTAGGGTAAAAGCCTGAGGCTTTAATTTCCTGCATAATTATAGACCTGCACTGATTTTTATTTTTTATTTTTAAATTCTCAAAATAGTTCTATTTTTCAAACCTGGTGGATAGTAAACACAGAAAAAAAAGAAGGAAAAGGACATTTTGAAAAATAAAAATATTCTGAGAATTTTTTAACTAAAAATAAAAATTAGTGCAAGTTTTTAATTCTTTGGGAAACTGCAGGTTCTGGGTAATTGGGATTTTAAAATATATATATTCCTAATGGAATCAAAGAATTGTTGAATCTAGTTATTTTAAATAATCAAAGAACTGGCGGGTTTTGGGTCGATTCTTTGACTTTTTCAAATCTTTGAGAACTATGGTTATAGATCAAAACTGGGTATTTGATTTTCATTGAGATTTGTGGATATGAACCTGAATTAATTCCCTGATACCCGGTGGGGGTTTGGTGTATTTTTTAATATCCACCCAACTTTGGTTGATAGTTGATGCCAGGCACAAACTTATTTATGAGGGTTGATATCGAGTGTTGTGTGGGTATTTGACTTTGTTACAGTATGTGATCCTATGGATGAAGAAAATTCAAAATATGCTGGTTTGGCCCAGGAAAATGGTTTTGGCTCCGCAGAATTGTGCACTGGCTGGTGAAAGGCGCAGCAATGCTGTGCACCTGCAGAAAAGAGTGTAACAAATATGATCTGACTCTGATCACCGTTTCTGATTGGCCGATCATAATGATTGGTCCAGGTGGTTTGCTATTAGTAGTCCCCCATCTATTTGCTGTCTCAGTTTTCGTTTTATGGGTGGGATTACAAAAAAGTAAATAATTAAACTTAGATGTGAAATATTTTTGCAAGGTCATGTGCCGAGCACCACTACACTCTGGAGTTGCCCATCTCCAATGGTGCCCAGTAGAAAGTCATAATTTGCTATGGCTGGTAAAATGTTGTGCACCTGTATGATATGACTGGTGTTCAGTGTTTCTGATTGGCCCATCATATCAATTGGTCCAGGTGGTTTGCTATTAGAAGTCCCCAACTTACTTGCTTTCCAAGTTTTGGTTTTATGGGTGGGGTTGCAAAAAAGTAAATAACTAAACTTGGATGTGAAAAATATTTTTGCAGGGTAGCGTACTGAGTACCACTGGAGATGCTCTTAGGGTTAAATTAGTGTTTTGGTGTTGTTTGGGGGGGAGGGTGGTATGAGGTTAGTTTTTCCAAAAAATCGGAACCAGGGGTTATCAACAAAGTCAAATAGCTATACAACACTCAATAACTCCTGAGGGTTATTTTAACCTTTGGTTGTAGTGTTGCCATCAGGTAATGGCAAATTGGCAAATTCGTAGTGTATTGGAAACAAGACATTCAGTCATTTCAAAAGCACAAAGAACTTGAGATTTTCATGAAAGAACCATGGGTTTGGGGTGGGGGGGATGAAAGGAGGTACAAGGAACATCATTAGGATGAAGACCCAATGATGAGCATATCAAGCCACCAAATGCAGAAAACAACAACAGAAATGTTAATTGATAGTTTTGTCTCTTGTTTTGTGGATGTGGGTATGTTGTGTTGTCTATTGCAGGTTAATTATCTCAGAAGTTTTGCGATGATGATGTGCGCTTGCTTTGCAAAGCTTTAGAAAGGTAGAGTAATTAGATTTTATTTGACATTCTTCATTCTCTTTGGAATTGGTAGAGGTGCTGGAGTACAGACTTGGTCAGGATGTGGAGGACGCAACCACTTAAGAAGGAAGATTCTATAGAAGCTGAGTGCCTTTTTTTTGTTCTTTGATTTGGTGTTTTTGGTATTTTATAAGGTAAGACATTAGAGATCTATAGTTCTAAAGCTTTTATTGAGTCAATGGTTGATGGGAAAAATGCCCTCAACTATAGTTCCAATGGATTCTGACTTCAATTATTCTTCTGCAACGTATTGGAATTAAAATTTAGAAAACATACAAAACAATATGCATGAATAAATACATAGAAGATGTTTGGAAGTGAAAAATTTAGAAAACATACAAAACAATATGCATGAATAAAATACATAGAAGATGTTTGGAAGTGATGAAGCTCCATAGGGGACAATGATGGCTGATTTGAAGGAACATCAGTTTGTGGGTTATGGGGAATCCATGGGAATTGGCATTCAGGAAATTGAGACCCATTTGTTTAGGAATTTTGGGGATACAATGTCTACAATTTGCTAAGAGGAGAAATTGGGAAATCTATGTTGATGTGGGACTCCGTCTCATCTCTATCAAAGGCCCGAGTGAATTGGTGAAGAGATTATGTAGGGGTTGTTGTGTTGAAACTGATGTTGTGTAAGATCACAATGGCCTACTTAGAGGATCCAGAAAAATCTAATCTAAACATCTGTACAAACTATCCATGCTTAGAAATTGGTTTGATAGATAATTTAGATTCATAAGTTAGTTAATATCAATGCATTCTATAGAAAGTAGGGCTCAGCAAATGGTTATGTGGTAAGACAATCATATGTATGGAGTTCTAGAGGTTTCATGTTACCTCCTTTTTTTTTGTCACAACAATTCTTTTTTAAAAAATTGAATGGATCTAGTTCTGATTTCAATTCCACAAAAAAATGGAAGCCTGGATTTAGTTCTTGAAAAAATAATTCAGGTTTTGGTTTTGATTTTTGAAATTAGACTTGGTTCTGGTTCCAGGTAACCTGGTTTGAAACGAGTGGTTAATTGCCAATTAACCCTTGATTCTAAACCATTTTTCCTCCCAAAAAAGTATTTTCAAATTTTTGGTTCCAATTCTAGAACCAAATCTAGTCATAAACCCAACTCTGGTTTCAATTCCAAAAATCAAACCTAGTTCCAATTTTATTCCAACTAACCAAAACTAACAATTCTAACTAGCAAAACCAAGTAACTGACCAACATGGGTTCTTTCATGAAATTTTTATTATAATGTGAATGGTGGTTATGTATCAAAACTAGTTCTCTAGTTTTTGATAACAAGGGTTCTCATTTATGAAATCAAAGAGACCACCTTCTTAACCTATAAGGGCTTGGGTGTCATTTTCGATACCCACACAACACTAGTTGATACCATTATTAATACTTGGTGTATGCTTGTATTCAAAACATGCATTTGGTTTCTTAATATTAATCCTTACACAATGTGTCAGTTTCCTATAATATTTTGAGGTGTCACCAACAGGGTTTTCTTTCAATTTTGTGGTATCAATAATTTAACAAAAATTTCCCCAAAAATAGCAAAATTAGTCAAACTCATACTAGAAAAACAATGTTTCCCAAAAATTTCGCAATTCTTTGTCAAAAACTCAACAAAATTTGTCCAAAAAAAAACATTGAGACTCAACAACCTATTGAAATTTGATGTCAACTGAACATCTTGAAGTATCATTTTTCAAATTATAGTTTCTTCACATACTTAGCATGAACTATTATTAACAAGATCACTTCAAATGGTTTTAAATGTCATTTTTCAAATTATCACCTCAAACACCTAGTGTTAATTATTATATTAAAATAATTAATTCTATAATGTCATGTTGTGAATTCTCACTTCAAATACCTATCACTTGTTTAATGTGATGTCATGTATAATGTAACGACATTTAAAACATAATAGCAAACATCACAATGCATGTGAAAAGAAACTATTTCTAACATGTTTAGATTTTAATTTAAAGAACATGTCAATAATATTAATGAAGGTAAAACATTATTTATTTATTTTTTCTGAATTGGGTTTGGATATGGATCACCAATAGTAGCAAAAATGAACCAGAATCACATGTTGGTGATGAAATGGATTGTGACGAAACCCTATAATTGGCTTTTGTATAATTTTTATTTTTGTTTTCCAATGCATAATTGTATTTGCATATATGAATGTGTGGTTGGATGTAGAGTACTTGGTATCAACATTACTAACCCAATTTGTATTACAATAAATTATTTGTTCTTATGAATTTTGGTGTTTTTTTTTTTCAAAACTCTCAATGTTCACTTTTGGTGAATATATATTTTTCAAATATTGTTTGGCTTCATTACCATTAAGAATGATGTCTTTTAAAACATAGACCAAAATGAATTTTACTTTTTAAAATTTTAAATTTCAACTTACAAAAACTAACATGATTCCTAAAACTTTTCTAAAAATTAATTCTCCATTTGCACAACATGTGTATGTCAACCCAATGTTGTGTTAATATATATGGTGCAACCAAGGTATTCATTATTGGTATGAATATTTTCCTCCTTAATGGTCTCAAATGGAACATCTAGATCTTGGGTGGGTTTTTTCACCATGGTCTCCTGTATTGGCTTTTAGGTCCTTTTCGGTGCCATCGAAATTCTCAAATAGATGGATTAGGCTTTATCGGAGCTCTGATACCATGTGATGCATTGCCACACTCTTTGAAAGATTTAAATGCAAATTTGAAAGTGAAAACAATGGAAGAAGAAAGGGTTGGGGTATGCTCCCTAGTTTGTAACACTTCAAGGGTAAAGGAGTGTGTTGGATTTTCAGGATGGGGACTAGGACAAATGACAAGTGGGTCAATTATTCACATAGATTTGCACAAACCAAAGGTCAATAGATAATTGGAACATTTTTGGTGCATAGATGAACCATGGGCATACATGGATTAACAAGATTCACTATGGCCCAGACTCGAAAGAAGTCATCACCTTCCCCCTTATAGTATTCTCTATGATAAATACTATAATTAGTCACGGGGCTACATCCATATGTCATTTTGTTTTGAGATTCCCAAATTGGGAATCCCGAAATTCCCAAAATTGGGACTCCCACCACTTTGGAAGGCCATAACTTCTTGTGTAAATCTAAGATTGAGGTGAGGTTTAAAGCAAAGTTGTAGCCCTTGTTGAAAGCTTTCCAAGATATGTAGCATATCACCTGCACACATGTATTTTAGGGCAATTTCCAACATTTAACGGTCAAGAGTCAAATTGACATTTTGATTTCCAACCTTTTTTTTTGCCATAACTTGTGTATTAAGTATTCAAATGAGTCATGTGAATCCATTTTGGACATCTATGTTTCAAGAGCTTTCCAATGGTATAATTTTTTTTTTAATCCAATGAATTTTGGCCCCCCTGAAATAGCTCTTTGAATATTCGGGACTTTACAGGACTTCACAAGACTTCCAACTCCCAAAGTGGGAGTTCATTTGGGAGTGTGTGGGTTCATTCCCTCACACTCTCGTAAATGAAAATGTGATTCCTTAGTTGCATTCTTAGCTTGCACCTTTCCATGCCCTTGCCTTGGTCACAAGTTTAAGGCTAGGGTTCTGACACTAAGTTTATCTTACACCTTGACTAACCTCTAGGTGATGCACCGAATATGATCATCATGAAAGCATGTGTTTTATGTGCATAATATTATCATTGTGGGGACATTGTTGTGACATCTTATTTAAATGTGTATCATCCAGCTTGCCTCGGGCAACATTTGAAAAGCCATTATAGGTGCAAAGTTTGCAATCAAAAATTACATCCATATTGATGGATTAGTTGGAGGTTTAAGAATATGGATTAGGAGCTAACCTTACAACAATGAAAATGGGTGTTGAAAAAGAATGAGTCTAGCTATTAAATGAATTGAAACAAACTGCAAAACTATGTGTTCATGATGAATTAAGTGAGTATTTGATTTCTTGTAGCAAATCTATGGTGTGTCTTTAACAATTTTTTTGTCCATTAACTTGTGGGTGTAAATTACATATGAGGAGTTGGAAATAGAACTAAGGCAGACTAGGCTTGGGTCAAGTAGTGAACTAGGTTCAAATGAAGAAAGGAGGTTCATTATATTGGGAGGCATGTTAAACATGCCAATTAGCAGCAACCTGCCTAGTTCACACAGAGGTAGTGGCACAAGACTATGATGTCTAAGGTTGCCCCATCAATTACCTAGTATCCTAATAACAACAATTATGCAAATTGTTATTGAAAACATGTTCACTTCTATTGACCTAACATTAATGTTATAATGTGAAGAGGATGAGTTTCACATCAATCCTAAAAAACCTATAAGAACTTGAGCAAAGTTAAAATTGAGGACTCCATTAATGTAGAGTATGCCATACGCCTTCCCGAAAAAGATAAACAAAACAAATGTAATTATTTTTTGATCTATATGTGAAATCTTTTTTGATTTGTTGTTTTGTTTGTTTTGCATTTGCTACATGTTTTTTTAAATTATAAATGTCCATCAAAGAATGTGTACCTTTAATTTTGACGAACATTTAAACTAGGTATGTTGTGAGCTTGATGGTGTAAAGCCCAAGGTTGCAAAAAATCAAGCACATATGTGTGACACTTTTAGACTCCATTTTTGTGGAATTGCATCAATGAATGTAGAAGGTGCCATACTAACTATAATTCTCTATTTGTTTGTAAGTTATTTTATGTGTTGTGTTTTTTTTATGTTGGTTGTTGATTTAATCACTGTGCTTGGAGCAAAATGTACATGAGATTATGAGGTGCTAGTTGGTGTGGATGTAAGCATTCATGATTGCCACTGTTTTGGTTATTGAATATTTACAAGCCCAGAGGTGAAAACTAGCAAGTAGGGCTAACCCAACCACTCAAAAGGCAACAAGTGCACAAGGGCACACCGAGTAAGCAAAAGGCATCTGCACTACCAACCAATGCCACGCCAAGTAAGGAGAAGGCATCCACTTCGCCAACCAAGGGCACCTTAAATGATGAATATGTAGTCTTAAAAACCCCACCTAAACAAAAAAGTGCACTGCAACTCGTCATACACACCCCAAGTAAAGAAAAGGTACCAGAAATAGTTAAACCCACTCCAACCAACCCACTCCAACCAAGGAGATAGTGGTTGATGAAACTAGCAAGGCCACCGCACCCAAGGGTGAGGCACCACAAGCATATAAGGGGAACACCAACAAGGAGAAGGAAACACATTAAAATAGTGTTGGTAGTTTAAGAAAGAAGCTAGTCATTCAGGGGCTAGTACATGATGAGGTCCAACCTAGAAGTGAAGGAAATTAACTATGATATCAATGGAAACAAAGGAGCTTGAAATTACAGACTCTAATGATGGGTCTGAAGGGTTTGATAGTAAGCCCTTATCCAAGTATATGCCAAAAGTATTGGGGAAGGCATAAGACCGTGTAAAAGAGTGAAAAGCAAAGGAAGAGGCACCTACCTTGGCAGTAAAAGGAGTGCAAAGTCATGCATCTAGTGGGAAAATTATTCAAGAATAGTTATAAAGTTTTGGGCTAAATTTTTGACCTTATGGGTCACATGGACCATGCTTGCAAAAGTAGGCACATAGAGGTATCCTTGGCTATAATCTTAGCCATCTTTTTGTATGTGCTGGAGGTAGAGGTAAGCTTCTAGCCAAACTCTTCTAGAAGTTTGTTTTTTTTACATGACAAGTTATTAGGGAATTCCTGTGTTCTTAGCATTTTTTATGTACAACTAAAATGCATGCGTAGTTGAACTTTTATGATGATAGACACATCTTTTTATACAACTCACACCACATTAACACTATTGCATTAGAAAGGTAAGTATAGGTATATGAAAGAAACCTTGTGTTCTTCCCCATAATGTTTTGTACATGAACATTGATGTAAATTTATAAACTTGCATTAGTATTGTATATTTTTAGTTTTTGCTAGAATTGTGATTGTCTTTTTCCATATATGATTGTTCTATACATGGTGGTTTGCCATCGATATGTTTTTATTTACAATTATATTTCTCATGATTGTGTTTCTTTCAAGTTGATGTCCTTATTAAAGTGAAGTTTTCATGGTCATTTTTATATAAATTCAAATTATGGATTCCTCATAATTCATTGTCCATGGTACGTATAAAAATTTCAAGGCTTCACCTTTCATATCCCCCCAACCTGCACAATATTGTGGGAAGAACAACATGCTAGAATACTCTTGCAAGTGGTAGACCAAGAACACTAGTGCTTAACATTAAACATCCTTGGTGGACAAATGACCATAATGAGTGTTTGCAAGTAACATCTCGAATACATTAATGACCTTATTGCTTGAGGAAAAACACCCCTCGTTAGACCAAGGACATTGGTGCTAGATTAATGACACTAATGCTTGACATTGAACAACTTTAGTGAACAAATGACAATAATGACTGCTTGGAAAGAACATATTTCATAGCCAAATGGCCTTAGTACTAGAAGAATTACACCCTTGGTTAGACCAAGGACATCCGAGCTAGATAAATGACACTAATGCTTGATGTTGAACATCCTTGCTAAATAAATGACAATGTAATTACTATTTGGAAAGAACATCCTTCATAGACAAATGATTTCAATGCTTGAGGAAGAGCACCATGTTGGACCAAGGACACGGTGCTAATTAATAAATACCTTAGTGCTTGAAATTGAACATCATTCTTGGACAATATACATTAGTGCATACAAAAAAACACCCATCTTGGACAACATTGATGATTGAAGAGCAACATCCTTGTTTGATAAATGACATTAATGATTCAAATTAAACATCCTTGCTAGAGAAAGGTTATTAATGTTTAAGTGGAAGAATTATGATAACACTTGCATATCCAATCAAGGAAACAAGAATTTCACATGTATTTGAAAATGAATTAAGGTATATGTTTCAATCTCATCTTTCTTTTTGATGGCATAGCTCAATAATCATACAACATACATGTATTGAATTCACAATCTAATAACACCTACATATCCAATCAAGGAAACCAGACTTTCACATGTAGTTGAGATGAATGAAGGCTTACCTCAACCTCATCTTTCTTCTTGATGGCATAGCTCAATAAGCATACAACATACATGTATTGAATTTAGGTTTTGATAACACCTACAAATCCAATAAGAAAAACCAAATTTTCACATGTATTTGAGAAGGATTCAAGGTTTATTTCAATGCCATCTTTCTTTTTGATGGCATAGCTCAACATACATGTATTGAATTCACAATCTAATAACACCTATAGATCTAATCAAGGAAACCATAATTTCACAAGTAGTTGAGAATGAACGAAGGCTTACTTCAACTTCATCTTTCTTCTTGATGGCATAACTCAATAAGCATTCAACATACATGTATTGAATTCACAATCTGATAACACATGCGGATCCAATCAAGGAAACCAAGATTTCACATGTAGATGAGAATGAATGAAGGCTTACTTGAACTTCATCTTTCTTCTTGATGGCATACATGTACAACATACATGTATTGAATTTACATTCTAATAACACCTACAAATCCAATCAAAGAAAACAAAATTTCACATGTTTTTGATAATGAATTGAGGTTTATTTCAATCTCATCTTTCTTTTTGATTACATAGTTCAATAAGCATACAACACACATGTATTGAATTTACATTGTAATATCACTTGCAGATCCACTTAAAGAAAAGTAGGTCAAATGTGGGTTCATGATGAATTAAGGTTTAACCCAATTTCATCTTTCTTCTTGATTGCATAATAACATTAGTGCTACAAAATAACACCGTCTGGTGTGTTACCTACTTAGTGCAACATATTCTACTAGCTATAATTTAAATATCAATATCTAAATTCCTTAGGTCTTCTAATGTTTTTTCAATCAAATGAAGAATCTCATTTGGCAATTCAAGTGTAGGGTAATTTCCCCATGAGGAAGACTGCTAGCTAGCATGAGTAAAACAAGAAAAAACAAACCATAAGTAAACAGAAGAAGTAACATACCCTGGTTTTGATAGTTTGGAAGTAGGTCATAAAGTTCAGAGCAAATAATCCTTCAGGCACCTGCTTAGTTTCAATGCATAGCAATTGTTCACCACATCAATTTATGTTTGAGGAAACTCAGAAACTGTACTATCTTTTCTCAGCGTCGGAATGATGACCCACAAAAGCTAAAAGTTGGAAACAATTTGAACTGAAAACCATTCATAGGGTTCTTTGAACCTACTACAACATACTGGCAAATGTCCTCACTGGTTAGCATGCTAAACCCTCCTCAAAATGCAATCTAGTACCAGGAGTCAACAAGATCTGATCCACTAGTGATCGATTTGAAGTCAATTGCACTAAGTGTCTCTTGGTGTGTTTCTAAGCACATCAAATGGTCTGGTCAAACACACTACAGATGAAAGACCAGAATAACTACAACCCATTTCTTGGTAAAGCTCAAGGTTCTCCAGAGAGGCTGTTGGCTGAATGGAAGGAAATTTGGAAAAAATCATAGTCCTCATGGTTCTGTGCAATGAGATAGAGTTTTACTGCTGACATCAAGAGTCAACATTTCATAGCCCAGGTCTTGTAAAACACTCACCAGTGAATTCAATTAGAGTACTCTCACTATTCTTTGTGCTTTATGAGAGCATCAAACAGCCATGTGATGATATTGTCACGTCCAGGTGATTTCCACCCACAAAACACCATGCCTTGTCTGCAATCAGTGGGAGGAGATGCATAAGACAGAGAAAATCCCTCCATTATTCAACCAGGAGGTCAAGAACCAGCAGCTTCATCTCCACAATCTGAAAGTGCTTTAACTCATCACTTAAGAACAGATACAAAGTCCCACATCATAAATGATTTCAAGGCAACTATATAATAGTTTAGTCATCCATGATATGAAGCACTTTTGAAAAAGTCTCATTCAGTTCTATTGGTCCAAATTCAAGTTGAAGAGACTAAATGATCAGCAAGCCATTGGATTATTATTTGATGTGTGCCCCAAACTCTCCAGGGTGATGAAAGACAATGAGAGAAGGCTCAATACAGGGTGACAAAAACAGAACAAAAGCACCTGGTCTGGAAGAAACCTGAGCGATGAATGCTTCATTGGTCTAGCATCAGCAGCAATTAAGTGCACTGGAGGCTAGACACAGGTGTGAGGATAAGCCCAGCTGATGGGTTGCGCATCTCAAGGGTCAGAGGCAGTGGTGCCACCTCCCTTCACCACTTTGACCTTGCCTCCCTAAAACATCACAACATTTCCCCTGAGGTCAATTCACATACAGGTATCTCATACCTGGGAGCCATTTGTGATGCATCATCAAGTTGTAATGCATAGACACTCTAAAGAAATTGTAACAAATAACCCAAACTAGTTCCAACAATCTCTTAACTATGACCTTAACCCAGAAATCTCACTGTGGAGTTGTGAAGCAATCTAGGAAGCGCATCAGTTGTTTGTATTATGGGTGGACTATAAGCAACAAAACAAAAACCGGTTGGTTCCTCTGCCGTGGATCCCATTTTTTTGGCAATTTTGTACCCAATTTTCTTCCAGTCCTGTTGGTGAAATCTTCGAGTCATGGTTGTGAGGATGGCTTTTTGTCAAAGTCTTCCTCCTTTGTCAAATTAAGCGAAATTGCTCATGACACTTCCTGCCCGAAATTCAGAGAGATGAAAACCTAATAAGCTTCCAAGTTGTTCTTCATTGTGGTGTCCTTTGCACAAGAGGTCCCAGTGCTAGCTTTTGGGGGTCGCAAGAAAGATGGTGGTCAAAGAAGTTTTCCCTTCCAGGGTTTGGTAGTTTTAAGTTTGCATGTGAAAATTTGCACATGCATTTTGAGGAGACTGTATGAGGAAAGACAAGACATCTCTGTGCAGGACCCTTGCCTGAAAAGATGCCCTTCTCCCAGAGAAACAAGGCCGCCAAAGTTTGCTCCCCTGAATTTTTTTATGTTGAAGGTAACAATCCAGCCTTCTCTTATATGGATTTGTCTTGCATTCTGTTTTCACGTTACGGGATGAAGGCTGTTGTTGATTATGGAGATGGCTGCCATCTGCATAGGCTCCAATTGTGGGCCAGTTCGAGAAGTGTAGGATAATGGTGATGATGGTGAAGATGGTAACAAGTCTTCATCGACTGGCTATTCTGGCTTGGACTTCATGAAGGGTGAACATTGTTTGGTGTTGGTTTGGTTTCCCATGAGGATTCTCTTGATCAGTTGCTAGAGCAATATCTCAATAGCTTGACAGAGAGAATTCCACAGGTGTTATCATGGTGAAACTTGTCAATTGGTACTGGTAATGCTGTTGGGGCACAGGCGAATACCCGCAACTCGGTCGCCTTCATCGATTCTTCGTGGTGATGGCAATGCGCCAGCGACTGACCCTTGAGTCGCGCTGCTCAGAACTGATAGCGAGTTGGGGTCACATAGCCCTAGTCTCTTCTTGGAGTGGACATGTTGGACAAGCAGCATCAGGCCACAGAGAAAAAGTTTGGCAGGAGTTTTTTTCTGACCCTTCACAATGGTGGGATTGTAGGCCAGAGAAGGTGAATGCCAGGTATCCAGATTTCAAGCATAAGAAGACGCAGGATGCACTATGGCTTGGGGATCACAGAAATCCACCGTGGGTGGCAGCAGGGGTGGCTGCAATGGCACCAGGGACAGTGCAGATGGGCAGTTTTTCATGGAACAGAAGGCTTGCAAAATATGTCAAGGCTGGGGAGTATGAGAAGACAATGGAGCTTTTCAAACAAATGCAAAAAAAAGGCATGAGACCTGATAGGTTCACTTTTGTCCCAGTGCTCAATGCATGTGCTGGTTTACGAGCACTTGAAGAAGGCAGGCGGGCTCATGAGCTGATCATGCAAACTGGTTGTGAGGCTGATGTCTTTGTGGGGAGTAGCCTGGTTGATATGTATGCCAAATGTGGACGCATGGAGGATGCTCTGAGAGTGTTCAACAATATGCCATCTCGAGATGTGGTCATGTGGTCTGCATTGATATTAGGGCATGTGAAGTATGGGCAAGGGCAGAAGGCATTGGAATTATTTCGACAAATGCAACAGGAAGGTGTGCAGCCAGATGCTGTCACTTATGTGGCGGTGCTGAATGCATGTGCCAGCATAATGGCACTTGAAGAGGGCAGGCGTGCTCATGAACAGATCATTCAAAGTGGCTGTGAATTAGATGCTTTTGTGGGAAATAGCCTTGTAGACATGTATGTCAAATGTGGAAGTATGGAGGATGCTTGGAGCGTGTTCAACAAGATGCCGTCCCGTGATGCAGTCACTTGGACAGCCATGATATTGGGACATGTGAATTGTGGGCAGGGCCAGAAGGCACTGGACATATTTCAACAAATGCAAGAAGAAGGTGTACAGCCAGGTGCTGTCTGGGCTGTGATCTGTTGGAATGCTATGATTTTTGTACATGTGAAGTGTGGGGAAGGGCACAAGGCACTGGAACTATTTCAAAAGATGCTACAGGAACGTGTGCAGCCAGATGCTGTCACATATGTGGGGGTGCTGAATGCATGTGCCAGCATAATGGCACTTGAAGAGGGCAGGCGTGCTCATGAACATATTATTCAAAGTGGCTGTGAATCAGATGCTTTTGTGGGGAGTAGCCTGATTGACATGTATGCCAAATGTGGGAGCATGGAGGAGGCTTCCAGAGTGTTTAACAAGCTGCCCTCTCGGGCTGTGGTC
>Ga0116231_10004032_pt1 | contig 30022 bp, 25 predicted proteins | sample S1TSphgellanicum_2_FD_89695 | JGI IMG/M metagenome (GOLD analysis project Ga0116231, IMG submission 89695) | Host-associated microbial communities from peat moss isolated from Minnesota, USA - S1T2_Fd - Sphagnum magellanicum MG | ecosystem: Host-associated > Plants > Peat moss > Unclassified... | reverse complement strand
TGCAAGCCTTGAAATTGCCAATATCTAATAAAAGTGTGCTTAACAGCTGCTTGCTCTGGCATCCATTGAACTATAATAAAAAATTATGGCAATGTAAAAAGCATTGAAAATTTCCAATATTCTCGTCGGAATAAACAAACCATGACAAGACAAATGGATGACCAGACAGATGAACAGATGGATGACAAAACAGATGGATGAAATGATGCTTCACAACGTCCTTTACTATATGTAATTGTGTTACAAACAGACCGCTGTGTTGGGTGTGTCTTGAATGACCGTAGTACCTTGTCCATTTCAACACATTTCCATCGAATAATTAATTCATTTTGAAATTTTCGTTTCAAAAAATAAAATAACCCTAAATATTCACTATTATCCTTCACAATAATGTTTGAGAAAGAAATAATTTTTGAAAATTTCAACATTTCTGAAAATAATATAATTAGTGTCAAATTGGCCAAGGTACGAGGGTAGTGCAAAAAGAATATTGTTAAACCATCGGTCACCCTTCCCATTAACTATTTTGATGGAATTGAGTTTAACTTCACTAATTTCTTGGGAAGCAGATATTTATGCTCAGCAAAGCCCACAGAACCTCAACACACTTTAGCCTACACTTCATCATACACACAAATTGTTGCAAAATTGGTATAATATATACCTATATGTTCCATTCATTGATGAGCAAATGATTTGTTTATGAAGTTCAAATTATTATTTTTAATTAATTTATTTATTTATCAATCTTGTTTGATTCATGTTATCAAAGCAATTATTAAAACCCACTTTCTTTCACAAGTCAATAAATAATAAATAAACCAATAAAAAGCCTGATTTCCCAACTGAATTTCATGTTGTTCCCAAATTTCCTCCATAAATTATGCCACACTTGAAAACCCAATTTCATTACATTAGGGTTTTCTTTTTTCCTTTTCTCTTTTCTTTTTCTTTACATTAGGGTTTTCTCCGGTTTCCACCTCGCGCGGTTTTCTCTCTCCCCGTGCATGTCCCTTGCGGACGCTCTTGTGGCAGGTTTCTGGGTTGCGTTTGTGGTGCTAGGACTTGCGAGCCGTTTACTTCCCCGTATTGCTGTGCTTCTCTATCTTCCAGAATCTGAAGTGCAGTTAGAAACGCAGAAAGAGGTGTTGAGAATAAGGAGGAGGAGAACAAGAACAAGAAGCAGGCGGGATGTCGTGGTGTACAATCGAATCGGATCCGGGTAGGCAATGTTTTTTGTTGCTTGCAAATCTGTAGCAGCATAATGCACTAATTTGCACTCATTACATTTGCCGAAGCGTCGTCATAGCTAACTTCGTACCGCGTTGTATTACAAGAGTGTCATAACGAGAAAGCGTGTTTTTTATATACTATGCATCGTTTTTCGACAAGTATTGATATGTGGAACGTGTAAGAGATTGGAGCTTCTGCAATTCCACAATCATTTTGTAATTAGATGAGACATTAGTGCTTTTCATTTATGCAGTTCTCATGCGTGCATGATTAGGGTTAGGGTTCTAGGGGCTGCTGCTGATTTCACATACTCTCTGAAGTGGGAGATGGTTTGCCTTCATATTATGCTCTAGTATAGACATTTACCAAGCTCATTCAAGGCATGGATAGATTTGAAGGCATCAAGGGAATTGTATTCCCTCCCATTAGGGTTTCAGAGCAAGAGTATAACTTTTAAAGCCAATCAGTGCCCTGCTTTCACTTTTGGTTCACCATTTTATTTTAAGTAAAAGTCGAAAGTGTACTGGCGCATTTTGAATGCAACACATATAATGATTCGGGGGAGCTGAAGAAATTTGGTGTTACAAGGTTGTATGGAACTTCAATATGAGAAAATGCAACTACATTGACTTGAGGGTTGTTTTTGCAGGGGTGTTTACAGAGCTTATTCAGCAAATGCAAGTCAAAGGAGTTCAGGTAGTTCTGGAAATTTCATTCTTGCTGCTTGGTTTTTGTTCTGTGATGCTTTCTCTAGGCTTGTGGCAAAAAGCTGCATATCTCTCATATAGATGGCTACAGGAAGTGGCAAGGATCACAAAGCTGAAGGTTGCCAAAAGTTCCACAACCCTTTATTTTCTGCCTCTTGTTGGCCTTCAGGACTCCATCAGGAAGGGGCTTGTATGGTTTTTGTTGAAATTTAGAGTGCTCTTTGGGAATATCAGAGCAAATGGAAGGTCCTTAATGTTTAGTTCCTTTTGTTTTGGAGCAGGTAGAAGAGCTCTACAGCCTAGACTTGGAGTCCCTTGAACAACTCCGGTCAGATCTCTCTCTTGCTCTTATCAATCTTGGCTAACCAGGTTTGTGTCAGAAGGACTGAGGAAATTCTAATATGTGAACATAATGTCCATCATATATGTTGTAGGTTAAGTATTAAGGGTTTAGGCACTCATGACCACACTCATTCTTGTCATGTTTGTTTTGGTTTGGCTGGAACTGACATAATGTTTACTTACAAAGGGTTACTTACAGTGGAGTTTTGTCTGCAGTTACATGGTTATGTAGTAGGTTAATGGCTGGAGCTTTATTTATCTCTCGTGGGGTTGCTGTGGCAGGCCTGTTTATGGATTGATATTTCTTTTCAAATGGCGAGCTGGGGAGAAAGATATTCGGCCTGTATTGAAGGAATGCAACCCCAATTTGTTTTTTGCTAGCCAGGTCTCTGGAACCTCAAATGCATAGTCAAAAGTCTCATGTTCTTATTTGAACAGACCAATATAGTTGTGCAGGAACTTAGTAAAAACTTCAAGGTGATCAGGAGTTATAGGTCTTGACCTGTTGCAAGTGGATCATTAGTGATGCAGATTGAAGAATGTTTTATGTGTTATGCAGTTGCTGCGCCACTTACAGTAGTAAATTTTTCCACCCATGCAGCATTGTCCCTCACTGATACTCCCCTGAGAGGTCCAATCTAGCTGGTGCTGCCAAATACATAGCACATAGCTGTATGTCAACATGAACTTGTACTAGTTGCAACATAGATTGTTTGGTGGAGCAGATCAAATATCATTCTGCTCTTTGTATATCATCTGTCCATCATTGCAAACTCTATAATCTCCTTCAATGTATATTTTCTTCAAATAGATGTGCTGTCTTTTTTTTCTGGGCTTTGGCAGTCTACATCCGTGATTATGACCACACATATTGTGGTGGTTTTATTTCAGGTCATAAATAATGCATGTGCTACACAAGCCATTCTATCTATCCTCATGAACAGGCCAGAACTTGACATTGGTCCTGAGCTCTCGATCCTGAAGGATTTCACTAAAGAGTTTCCTCCTGAGATGAAAGGGCTTGCAATCAACAACAGTGAAGCTATTCGCACAGCACACAACAGTTTTGCCAGGCCTGAACCATTTGTGGCAGATGAACAGAAAACAACTGACAAGGATGATGATGTGTATCATTTCATCAGCTACCTGCCAGTTGATGGAGTCCTCTATGAACTTGATGGGCTCAAGGAAGGTCCAATCAACCTAGGTGAATGTGGTGCCAGTGGCCCAGATTCCATGGAATGGCTTGAATTGGTGCAACCAGTAATTCAGGAGAGGATTGAAAAGTACTCAAAGAGTGAGATCAGATTCAATCTCATGGCAGTGATCAAGAATAGGAAGGACATATACAGTGTGGAGATGTTGAATCTGGAAAGAAGAAGGGCTCAGATATTAGAGCAGATGGAGGCTGCAGAGGCCAAAAGGGAAGATGCCATGGAAGTTGATTCAGTGGAAGATGAGGAGAGAGTCTCCCTGGCATCCCCCCAGAAGCTTCAGAACTTGCTTGTTGATGTGGAGTCTGAGATTACAAAAGTAGGTGACAAGATAGTGCTTGAGGATGAGAAATTCAGGAAATGGAAAACAGAGAACGTTCGGCGTAAGCATAATTACATCCCCTTCCTCTTCAATTTCCTGAAGATTCTTGCTGAGAAGAAACAGCTGAAGCCTCTCATCGAAAAAGCACGACAGAAGACATGACAGTATGCTTGCTTTGATTGAAAGTGGAGGTTGAGGAAGATCAGTGCAATGATCATAATTTTTTGTCTTGTCATCATTGTGGTGATGTCACCTCGTGAATCTTCAGTGTATCAGTTTGGCTACATATGCTGTTGCTCATTCATCAGTTTAATTATTCATTTTCAGTTCTAACCATTTTGGCCAGAAACTTCGTCTTTGCTGATGTTGCTGATTTCACAAACATAGCACTCCTTTATGTGGCTGAATATGCTAGCTATCTAGACCAGTTGGTCCAAGGAGTCACTAATGTTATAGTGGTGAACGTGGTATGCAACTTAGATGACACCAAGTCACTAACTTCCATAAAAGAACATCCTCTTGTAAGGGGGTTCACATTGCATGATAGGTTGCAATTTGTACATCATCTTCTCACAGGAAGTCATGCCAATTGTTAGTTCAAATATCTGGGTGTTTTCAATGGCCAAGGCTCGATACATTTTGTTGAAATCTACCTTCAAAAGATCACCAGGGATGGAGACTCGGAAGTCAAGCTACGAGACTCTTAACCTAACCTGGATTGTAACCTAGCATTGTAAGTGTGGTTTTGCTTTGTGACCAAGACAGGGCTTAGGATATATATTCGTACCCTTGGGGTTATAGTATTTGTTGGAAGTTCATGCCCATGTTATATCACTTGTGAGAAAAATGGTCATCATTTCAATGATGGTGTCTAACCATGAGATTCATAATTGGTGAAACCATGGCAAATTAGACACAATATTTGAATGTTAGAATGTAAAAATTGACACATTTGATTAATATGCAACATTAGTGTCAACTTTTTGTAAAAATAAACATGAACACTTGGAATTGTTTCACAAATGAGAAAGAATAAGCTTGGTGTCAACAATGTTAACATGCTAAATGTTCAAAGAGAGTTTGTGATGTTTATGAGTTGTGGTTTGGTTGTTAAGAGTAGACCCAAACTTTTGAAATATCATATTACTTTGGTTTTATCTTGTTTTTGAAGTACTTTGGCAAATTCAATTCCATTTAGAAAACTAATTTCGAAATTTTGTTGAAAAGATACATAGCATGGTGAACTCAAAAAAATTTAATGTTTATATGTTTTGTTTTGTTTTTTTAAATGCATATAATGTTTAGATCTTGTCATATTTACTTTCTATTTAGATTTTGTAAAATAGTCGAGGTAGCTTGGCCATTCAATTTATCATGTTTACACCCATCCACACCATGGGCACTTTGTGTTGTTAACCCAAGTATAATTAACCTCCCCTAGGTCACAATGCCATGATTTTTTTAATTGTAGCCAATTTAACTTCAAAGTTCTTTGGAATCCAATTGTGAAAATATCATTAAATTTTTTTAATTAATTCCCAAATTTTTAATTTAAAAATCATTTGAAATTCAATGACTTTTCTTCTTTTTTTAAATTTGAAAATTGCTAAATTACAAATGTACTCATCACCTTGTCACAAGCTTATCGTCATATACAAACTATGGAGCCAAGGGCTCTACCTGTATGCTACCTTGATTGTAATTGTCTTTTGGGGCTAAAATCATCCATTTACTTGTGTGAATATCCAGGATAAATTTTTTTCAAAGAATATTAAAGTCATTATACAATTCCTTTCTAAAGGTTGATTATCAAAATTGTTCATTGTTTCAAATAACTAACTAAATCAAAAAGGCAATCTACCAAATTTATATGAATAACTTATACCATGTGGAGTCTCACATTATGAAATGTTTTAAGTCTTCATCTAATATTATTCATTTTGATTTTTTGATATATCCAAAAATAATCTACTTTGTAACAATTAAAAGTTTCTTGGGATGGTAAAATTGTAATAGATGTATTTCAATCTATTCAAAACATGTTTAGCATAAGTCCAAATGACATATATACATTGATCCATATAAATAAATAGAATAATATGGTTGGGAATTTGAATTAAGTGAAACCTAATCCACTAAGAACTATATATGTTTATCAACCTATGTATGTACATTGATGTGATCAATTCACCAAAAATTGATTCGTTGATGGAACTCAACAAACAAACTCACCAATTTAACTAAAAATTTGATTAAATGCAACTTTTGTATGAACCTCCAATATGTTCTCAAAAACTAATGAGATCACCAATAAGGATGAGAAAAAATGATCCATATATTCAAATGGCTTTCAAAAATTGAATATTGATAGTCAAAATTCTTCAAATGCATGGATAAAAATATTGTTCCATGTAAACTAGTCAAATTGTCAACGATTGAATCCATTTTTTTTCACAATCATATCAACATATGACAAATTGCCTTCATTTCACATGGTTTGGCTTTTCATATTGACCCCAAAAGCACAAGATGTTGTGATATTACATGCAAACAAAAAACAATAGGCCCTCATCATGTTGTCTAATGTTTACAAGATGGCATGTAAAATAGGTTCAAACAAAGGAAGTCACGGTTGGGACTAGTGTTGGTTAATTCTCATTTCTCAAAAGGACTTTCAATCTCTCGGTTCCAACCTAATTTTTATTTTTTTTGAAAGAACCTCTAGTTTCAATTCAAGGATTTTTAAACTTTTGATAGAACCTATGGTCTAGTTTCAAACTTGGTGCTTCACATTGCAAGACCCCTAGTTCCATGTTTATAATAAAAAAAATTCCTAGTTGGGTCAAGTTGTACCTTCATACACATAACTCAAAACTAATATTATTATTTTTTCACTAAAATTGTACCACCAATAAAATGTGACCACCTCTATCAACAACATGCCTAACGCCACCAATTTTTTTTAAATTAAATATTGTATAATTGGAACATGTTCCAAAAGTAGAAACTACATGCTAAATGCCCACCCCACCTCCAAATTATTGAATTCAAAAAATATGTTGTTACTATTTAGAACCTTGATTTTCCTTTTCAAACTAACACATTTAACCAAGGTTTTTTTTTTCTTAAATTCTTGAAGTAGGTGCACTAGTGAAGATCCTCAACATTCGATTACTAGTAAATGGCAATTGTCCTAGTGGACTAATAGATCTTTTTTGGAATCATGTTTAGTTTTGGCAACTTGTAGCAACACATTATTTAAATCTGGTGACTTCTAACTTTTTTTCCTCAAGATATGGCGATTTTTTAAAAAAATTTCTTAAAAAGCCTTTTGTTGGATTTGCTAGCCCTTTTTTTTTGTCACCAGATGGCGAAAATTCGCCATTAAAAAAATAAAATTACATCTAACCTCAATCAAAAATATTTTTCAAAAAATTCAAAATTCGAAAAATTCACAATCCGAACTTGGATATATTGGGTTTTGGGCCCAATTCTGAAAAAAGAAATTCAAAAATTTGAACCAGTGGTATATGGGTACTTGGTAAATGGATCAAGACTTAAAACCAAAACCACCCCAAAACCAGAATTGACCAACATTAATTGGGAGAAGCACATAAAACTTTTTCATTCACTTAGAATAATCCTACAAAACTTGTGTGTGAGTCATAACTTTTCAAAATGAAACATTACTATACAATCGCCCTATAAATGGCTTTTCTTTTATGATGTTAGAAAAATGAAAAAATACAACAATTTCCAAAAAATCATCTACACAATTATGGGCCTTGCTCCACTTTTGTTGTGAGTTTAATGGAAATAAGTCAATTGGTGTCACAAGTTGATAGATTTTTTTTGCATGGTATCTAACAACACCACTTGTGGTTTTTGAAATTATTTTAAATAAAACAAAGATTGGTGCTCTAATGTTAGAACCTTTGAAAAAGGTGCTCATAATCTACATAAAACTTTGGAAGGATGCTAATATGTAAAAGGTAACATAAAAAGTTTTCAAATGACAACAACATTAGTGTGGATGTGATGGGGAGGTTGCTTGATAAAGCACAACAAAACACAAAAAGAAAGATTGTCCATTATGTTCTACAAAATGTTCAACCAAATATGAGAAGATGAGATACTTTAAATCCAAAAGAGACACAAGGGCTCCAACAATCCTCAAATTGTTATTGAAGACCAAAATACACATCAAAGAAACACATGTACAAATTTGGTGTTTGGTGAGCAATATGGATAAAAAAATTCACATCCTAATTCAAGCTCCATTTCCTTTTATCTCACATCCCTATGTAAGAGAGATTGACAAATTTTTCTATCACATGTATGTAATGTAATTTTCCACCATCAAATTCAATCATGCATGAATAATATTGAATGCACTTGTGTCAAGTAGTGTAAAAATGATATTTAATTAAATGGATTTGAGGAAGATATTTAATAATGAATATTTAACAATAGAGGGGTGATACTTTTCTTTCAGTCAAATGGTGTATGTCATCAGACCCAATGTTTTTTGGGGTCAATTTTGTGATATAGCCAAAGTGGCAATCATTCAAAAGAAATTAGCCAAATTTGGCTATAGACTATAATACCAGTTATGAAAGTAAAAAAACCTAAGGATCCTTATATATTCTTGGCCACCTACTGGATAAAAATCTAGCAATTTGAAATTTGCAAATGTACTCCAACACTGATGATGACCACTGTTGGTTTTAGGTTTAGGGTTATGTACTTTTGAACATACCAGCCAGGTCCTGGTCCCGGGTTTTTCTTTTCTTTTCATACCAGGCTGATATTGGGTCCAAGACCCTAAACCATATAACCAGTCAAAGAACCAGCAAAGAACCAGCACAGGATTAAAGAACCACCCAACACAGGTCCCTACTACACTGGTAATTGTACAAGGCTGGCATCGCCTCAGCTCATACCAAATGGGTTGGGTAGGGTCCTTGCTAACATTGTTACCAGACACAGGCTCGTATACCAGATCAACACTGGTGATGACAATGATCATCAGTCTTGTAGTGAGGCACCCATTGAAGAATCCTAGTCATGCATGTCCTCCATACATCTGCCAATAAAAGACTGTTTTGAAGAGCCGGTAATGACAACGTGGGCATCTTCATGAACAAACAGCCACACCCATTTAGACATTGCCAGCCCTCTGAGTCTTTTAACTTCCTAACTGTACCAGCATCCATAATTCTCATTTCAACTACATCCACAGCTAATGAGCAACCACCTCTGGATCAAAAAACCAAAAAGATTGACCTCCAAACTATAACTCAATTGCAGAGGTTCTCTTTGCAGGATCTCTGTTTCCAAAATCATGCAGGATTTCTCATCTCTATAGCTACAATTGAGCATTTCAGTGCCGAAGCTCTTGAAAATAGCGTGACAATTGTTGAGCTCCAAGAAAAAATAAGTCAACAGCCAACAGCAGCCCCACCTGTAACCCACATCACACCATGGGTTTCAGAATCAAACCATGAGTTGTAAAATGTACAAATTCAAAACAAACAAAGCTCTGTAAAAGTGAAAATTCAAAACAGGAATCATGTTGCAATCCTGTCAGGGGAAGATGTGACAGATCTTTCTAAAGCATTATTTCTTGAAGGGCAGCTCAAATCCTCACTGTACTCTATACAATAAGATGATGCTTTCTGAACAGGAATTGAATCAAGGATGGACAACAACAGAATGAAGGATCAACCTACCAATCTAGCAAACAGAACCGCTCGGTAGCCAATTCCCTGCTTTGCAGCTTCTGCCCTCTGTACATCTGTCCACCTTCCAAACCCATAATTCACAGCATTATTACAGCCTACAATAATTTGAGATTTGGCATAGAGCTGCATCCAGTCAGAGGTTTCAGTTTCAATTTGCAATTTTGGTGTCTAGGAATCAGGTAGGCTTAGGGAACTAAGAGGATCCCCAGTGGTGCTGAGTATGTGACTATGCAAAAATATTTTTCTCAAATCCAAGTTTAGTTATTTACTTTTTTACAACCCCACCCATAAAACTAAAACTGGGACTGCAAACAGGTGGGAGACTACTAATAGCAAACCACCTGGACCATCCTTGTGATTGGCCAGTCAGAAACAGGGAGCAGCATTCAGTTCATATTTATTTGCACTCTTCTCTGCCATGTGCACAGTTTTATTGTGCCTTTTACCAGCCTCGGCAAACTGTGCAAAACTGCTGGGCCAAAACCATTGTGCTAAGACAGACCGCCATGTTTTGAGTTTTCTTCATCCAATTTTAATGTTCAGGGTCAGATACTGAGCACCTCTGGGGATGCTCTAAGAACTCAATGAGATGACAAAATGTTGATGAGTCTGCTCAAGCTGATTTCTGCCAAGAGGGCCCCTTCAGGAGCCAAGCTGGTTCCTGATGACGTATGGACTTGCAGAGAGCATGAAAGTGGCAATTTGAGATGCTCATAAAACTCACCCAAGAAATTCTGAGACACCACCAATTCCAGCAAAATTGAGAGGTTGAGAACCCTCTCTCTCCAGATCCTGTTCCCAACAAGGACAAACAAGTAATGACTTTTAGTAAGGGTATTGATTCAATTTTCAATTCCAAGTTCTCTTCATTCCATAGCCATAAACTGCAAAAATGATGTTGAGATTGGATCAACCTACAGTGTGACAACAACAATTATGGTCGATGCCATGTGACAGTGCAGGACCTGCAGATTCTATAATTTTTCAAGCACCAATTACACTGCCAATGTTCTCATGGTGCAGAAACCCCATGGCCCTTCTATGGCTTTTTCAGTTTGTGGCATGAACATTCTGCTTTGAAATCCACAGAAATTGGCAATCCATTGCAATTGTGAAACAGCCAAGATCTGGAGGAATAAAGAAGCCTGACAACACAGTGTCAAGAATGCTGTCTACTTTGTGACAAAAGGGTATAACAGGGAGGCAAACAACAGAGATCAATACCCCTTCTTGTGCTGCATCGAAGCCACCATTGAGCCAAAATAGGTTTCTGTAACCTGCCTTATAAAGCTGTTCACATGCTGCCAAAGATCTGTAACACCCATCAAGTCAAGTTCAATAAGAACTCAGATGCACATTTGGACAAAAAATGTTAGCACCTCACTTCACCTACCCAAACTGAACCACATAGTTTACCTGGTAAACTAACCCAAAACCCATGGTCATAAACCCTATAGCCTTGTTCATGTCTAAAGCAGCAAGATACATCTTACCAACATAGCCGAGCTCATGATCTTTATGTCACTTTTTCGTTCCTGGGAAACTAATCATCTGTTACATATGGGTTCTCACTGTTCTGCTGGTGATAAACCAACAAAACTATGGCCAAACATACATCACAGGAAAACAGATCAGGAATACCAAGCTCACTCATAAGCATGAAACAAAGGGAAAGCACCACAAGTATTGAGACACAGATTATAACAATAGAATCCAAGAAACCACGCAGCACAATTGTGTTCATGCTAACCCAGGCAGGACAGGCTTATAAAACAAACCTGATTAAGAGTCCAACACAAAACAGGGGACAGATTTGCACTTGTAAACTGGAAGAAAGCAAGCAGAAAAGAAGTGAAAGAAATACAAGAGGCTCCAGGGTGAGAGGCCCCGAACATACCGGAGACCCTTTTGACAGCCAACAACTAAATTGTAAGATTTTGGAATTTTGGCCACAACATCTGGCATAAAACGCCTGCAACACCAAAACATTCATACACCATATAGCACTGTATAAGATGACATATAGAGCAAATTCCAATGTAAGAATCATCATAATTCAATCTAGAAGACTCCTTACTCACAATCTAGTGACAAAACAAAGACTGCAAAACATTCCCTTTTCAAAACACTGTGTTGCCTTTTGGTGATTTTTCACCAAAAAAAGAAGACTGATACAGAAAGGAGGAAATCTGCCCTCCCCCCACTTTGAATTACAACACCCTCCACATCACTGCACACTAGGGTTATGGAATCTACAATACTATGGTGAAATGGGGTTGCACTCACTCATTGTATTTCATCAAAGGAAGACCGCTCCACCAGCCACCTGTAAGCATCAAAGACTGCAATCAACTTGTGCACATAATGCCAGCTGAAAATAGGAAAGGAACATGGTATAATGGGTCGGACTGTTTGACTTCAATAAAAAATACAATCAATTCAAGCACATTTAGAAGCATTTACTTTACTGGAACCCAAGTTTGACAACATCTGGCCATACCAGTATTGGAACCCTGTAAGGCATCATCCATAGACCCTTTGCACTCCAGAATAGAAAAACACATACCCATTGTGAAATTTGAAAGCTTCTTGAAAAGTGTCCCAGGGTCCAGACTTTTATCGACTTCATACATTGGAATCCAGATTGAGTCCTTCACATAAGCCTGAAGGATTGGTGGCATATGAATTGGAACAGGATTTAGGCAAAAAATATAAAAGAAATAAATAAATAGGTCTCCTGAATGCATAATCTAGACACAGAAATTGACAAGTAATCAGAGTGTGCCCATTTCCCTTCCACCCAAAGCAATTCATGGTGCCAAAAGACAGCAATGATGGGGATCCAAAAATTAGGTCATCCAGGTCTACCTGAAGGCGGTCATATAGTATGTACTGTATTCCTCCTGCACCCTCATTCGCTGGAGATTGTAGAAAGCTGCAATCTGGAAGCAACTAATGAGGGGGGTGGAGAATCAGGGTGCATTACCTTACTGCGCTCAGAGGAAGGCCGAACATCCAGGAAGGTGTAATTAGGCAGCTGAATTGCATAGCCTGCTTCTTTTGCCGACAATGATTTCACTTTCCCTTCTTTCACCTAAAAATGGTGACAATAACAGATGTGAACATGCATCAATTGCCCATCTGAGATGTGAATCTAGTGACCAACCCATTTCCTAAAACTAGGTCAGCCCAAGTGTGAAAGGATAAAACAGGAATTATTGAGAGTCTTTCTTTAACAGATGAGGATCAATACTGTGACAGACAATGCTTACACTTTCTGGAAATCAGACCAACATAAAACACAGTGAGTTGGAAACTTACCTGAGACTCCCACCGCTTCTCAGCAGCTTTCATCTCTTTTATCTGCTCAGCCAAATCTTGCATACATACTATTTTTCTCTGAATCAAAATTTCCAACCAAAGCAGAGGGTTGGCAAAGGTACACTCTTATTTGCGCATATCTCAGGATTAGTAAAGGTATTTCTCTTTACTTCCTCATATATCTACAAGATTTGCAGAGAAATCTCCACGACAAGTTGAAGATAAAACATGACAATAGAGAGTCATATCCTTACTCTACTTGATCATTTGCAAGTCCATCTATGTGACCAAGAGAATCAGAAGTAGTAGTTATCCCCTCTTTCCTCTCTGTGGGTTTTTGCCTTCCCTCAGGGCCAAGAGTGGCCAATTGGGACTTGGGACAGCCCAAAAAGAAAAAAAGAAGAGTTTTCTCCTCTTAAGTATAAGAGACTTTCTGGCCATCACATATGTATGTATGTATGTATGTATACACACTCTTCACAAAATACATACATAATATGAAGCTCTGATACATGTTGCACTCATGCATATGCATCATCCTGCAAAGCTTTGTTGGGAGTTATATGACAAAATTGTATGCCCCAAGAATGTTGACCTAATCCAGGTGCACAGAAAGCAGATTTCATGCTTGTTGTGAGTTAAATAACAAATGCTGTGTCCCACGAATGTTGACCTAATATAGGTGCACAGAAAGCAGATTCCACACTTGTCAGGAGTTATATAACAAATTCTCTATGCCTCAAGAATTTAAACTTAATCCAGGTGCACATAAAGCAGGTTCCATGAACAACAAGCATTATGTGACCAGCAGAAGGGGAATTGGGTTTCGCAGGCATGTACCAAGTTGTTGGAGTGGCGGAGTAGAGGTGTTCTGGTTGCTGTGAGATGCAAAACACCTGTATTACAGACAGCAAAGGAACTGATCTGAGAGGACCCATGAGCTCCATTGCAGCTGCCAGGCCTTTTAGAAGCTCCAACTTGAAGTGGCGGCAGCCCTGTCACAGCAGCCGCTGCTGCATTAACACATAATGCCATCTCTTTTGATCCGCCAGTAGGTCCTTCTGGAAAAAAGACAATCAAAACCAGTGTCGTGAGTGTATCTGGTTTGCATAGTTAAACCAGGGGTTCAGGTCCAGGTTCAAAGGAATCAAAACCAGTGTTGTGAGGGTATCCAGTTGGCAGGGTTAAAACTGGAGGTTCAGGTCCAGATTGGTTCTTGTGACCCAGACCCAAGTTGACACTCTTTTATTGGAACCAGTGCAAGAACTGGACTGTGGAACTAGTCTTTTGCTAGATCTGGAACCAAAACCAGAACTGTGGAAAAACATTGTTGAAAACACAGGGTCAGGATCTTTAGGATCTTTAGGTGAGAAAATTAATTTGTCTTCGAAAAGTTGATAAATAGGCTGAACTTATATTTGGAATTCTAAAAGGAAGAATCACACAACACTTTATTCCTTGTTATTCCAAATAACTTCCTGCATTTGCAACAAACAAAGAACCAAAAGTCCATGGATGATACCCAACAACAAACAATCCACCAAACCTCACTCTTCTTCACCCTGTTCAAAATCCAATAAAGCCATTTTGCAAAAATCAAAGCAAAAATGGACTTCCACAACCCACCCATTTGGCAACTCCCAACAGACCCAAAACCAATCATTAAAAATATTTTATATTTATTTTATTTTTTAAAAAACCATCCAATGGAGAGCATAAATGCTGAATTCAACAAGTGGGGGAAAAAAAAAAACAAAGAATGGGCGAAATGGGTGTTCAGAAATAAGGTCGCAAATTACGAAAATTGAAGAGAAACACCCACTTTCAAAGCCTTGGCATAATGGGTACCTGTAAAAAGCTTGGGAGTCGAAGTAAGTGCAACGACATATAAAGAATTGTGCCGCCAGTCAAAAGATGGAGTCAGTTTCTTCCAGTTTCCTCTCGAGCTCAGACGTCGTCGGCTACAAGAGAAGAAGCGCAGAGTTGGCAAAGAAACATTGAGATGACTTCCCCCTTTGTCTTCTTCTGTGATCCTTTGGAAAAAAGCTCGTCTCGCACACCACAAGCAGCGAAGAAGCTTTTCTTTTGAGCTGCAAAAACACAACCCAAAAAAACACCCAAACTCCAAAATACACTAAACCCTAATGCAATCCCAAGACTCCATAATCCAACGTCCCTCTGTTTTGGGCATCAACAGAGTTCATCCAATTCTTAAAAGGAAAAACAACACAAATTAAAAATCCCTACTAATAATGCAAATCCTAAGACCACATCCAATGCCTCTCTTGTAGATATCAACAGAGTTCATCCAAGCACCCAATTTTATCATTTCATTCAAGGAGTCCTTTGTCTTTGTCTAATCAGCAAAACTAGTTTTTCTGGTTTTTAGGGTTTTGGGCTTTAGGAAGAAGCCATTTGAATGAAGCATATTCTCAGCTTATCCACACAAGTGTACTCATAAGTACCTACTTGGGTTTCAAGTTTCAATCCTATTGGAAGTAGGCTATATGTGAATGTTCCAGTTTGATTCTTTTAAGGTACCCATAGCCTAGGGTCAGTTTCCACATTGACAAAATGAATAATTTTTTTTTCAAAAAATGAATTCATTTTTTAATTTTGAAAAAAAAAAATTCTATAATTCACTATAATATTGTGATATGACTAGTGAAATTATTCAGAATGTAACCTGTGATAATTATGATGATTTTTAAACATGACATCTTCATATTTTCATAAAATTTTATTTCATTATTTTGAGGATTATTTAATGACAAAACATTATGAGAAAAGCATGTTCATTGCAACTACGCTATATCTAGTTGTAATGTAATTCTATTGGACATTTTTTAGTTGTAATGGACATAATTTTCTCATAATGAATCTGGCTATTAAGGTTAGGTACTCTTGGACAAAATTAAGTAGGCCTATGGCAAATGTGATTTAGAACCTCTTTCCTTTGAAGGGTCCTACCAAAGGGTAGTAGGGTAGGATAGCTGACCTTATTATTGCACATTTTAAGAACAAGGTTTGAAATATTATGTCTTGATACACAACTATTTCTTTTTCTTTTTTTTCAATTTTGTGATGTAGGTGACTATGAGTAAGGGTTATTTAGCCAAATTTGACTATTAAGAAAATATGAAAGGAGAAAAATCTTAACATATTTGTTTTTTAAAAAAATTGGTTAAACCTACTCAAACCATGTACATAAATATTCTTGCAATTTTTTAAGATTTTTTTTTTTTCATGTTTGGGAGTTTGCAACATAAAATTTTCAAAAAGATAATCATTTCATACAAGAAAAAGATGATTGTAGCACTTATGTTATGTTTTGACCACAAGACCCAATTTTCTAAATGTGAAAATATGATATGGATGTGAAAATTTATGAGCTACAACTAGTGAATATGATTTGAGTTCCCCATTTTCCATTTATCTCCATAATTGCACACCTCGTTGCATAGAAAAACCCTACAATATTTGACTCCATCATAAATTTCCAAGATTTTTCTTAATATATTTGGAGGTATGCTTACAAAGCATAAAATCCCATGGGGGTTTCAAGAAAAGGAATGCCTATAGGTGTGAACATTATATTTATTGAAATGCCCCAAATCGTTTGTTTTTTCCTTTTTAATATCATGAAACCTAGTAAGTACCCACCACATACCCTATAACAAGGCAAGAATTTTTTTAAATTAAATTGCTTTGATTTGTTTTTAATGTTTGGTAATGCCATAGGGGTGTGAGAGTTAAACAATAATGTCTAACAATTAGAGAATAGGTGTGTGATGGGAGGGGAATTGCAATGATAGGCTTTTTTACCCTAAAGTCAATGCTTTTATTTGGGTACATCATGTATATAATTTATTTTTTTACGAGCAAAATTTCACTAGTTCCTTATTTGTAGCAAGGGCTTGTGACAACCCGTGCTTTAAACCTTTTTAAAAAGCTCATCAATTTTGTTAAATTTTTAGGGTTTTCAATAATAGTTAGCTAATCATGAGATGCGACAACCCTAGGGCTACTTGTCAACAAAAGATTTTATCATTTTGAGTCATTGCTCACATTTAATGAACCTTTTTACATTATCATCGTCATTCAATTTAGTTATCAAGCTTGTAATCAAAGCTTCACAAATTTCATAAGCACCTATCATATAGGTTTTAGATTTTTCAAGTCCCCTTTCTCATTACAAAAGGGATGTTGAACCTCAATTATACATGTTTCATAACTTGTAAAAGTATATTTATTTGAAATTTGTTACCAAGGCCCATTGTTTTGCATTATGCGTGCTTGATGGAACTTTCAATGTGATGGAGGAATAAAATCAAGGACAATTTTACACAATTACAATGAAGTTTCAAGTTTTTTTTTATAAAAACAACATTTGTTAGAATGACCATAAGAAGACATTCCTTGTTTTCACATTTTATAAGATTTTCAAGTTTTTTTATTGTTTTTGTTTTCTTGGTTTAAAACTTCTTTGTGTTTTGGAACTTTGCAACTTCTCAAGCTTTCAGTGTTTAGGTGTTTGCACTTCTTGAGTTTTTTTTAGGTCTATAGTTTTTCAAGCTTTAGGTTTAAAGCTTTACATGTTTTGAATCAAATTTTATATATTTAGGGTTTAAGGTTTTACACATTTTGAATAAAGGTTTCAATAATTATCTGATGTTTCAAGCTTTAAAGTGGTTTTTCATTTATTGAATCAAGTTTTAAGGTTTTGCACATTTTGAATTAGTGCATCAATATGGTGCCTTTGCAACTATTAATTGGTTTCAAATATTATTTTCTTTTCGTCAAGGTCCTTATTCATGCAATCAACATTGCTTCATCGAATCAAGGTGTTGTTCATGTTGTTTACAATGCATATGGTTGCATGTTGCAGTCAAATTCAGTGTTACTATAAAGGCCAAAGGTCATGAATCTTATGTTGTTCCCAAGTTCTTGCATCTAAACCCATCATTTGTGTCTAACCAAATGGAGAAGAAGAAGAAGAAGAAAAGGTTGAAGGAGTGGGAATCTAATTGGGTTTTTAAGGATATATGGGCAATAAAACTTTTGCAGGTAGAAGTTGTGGTTGGTTCTAATGGGAAAGTGAACATGGTGATGTGTTAAGTTTGTACGTAAATTGAAAGGAATAATTTAAGCTTTTGGTTTTTAAATTTGATAGCATTTATAAACATGCTAAAAGGTGGAAATGCAAGGTTATAGGACCTAATTACATTGTGGGGCATTGTTAGATATTTAAAGAATCACAACATGCAAAAAATGATTGCCTATTTTATAACGAGGGAAGAGATTTTATTGCAAATATGATTATTTATAAAATTATCGTAATGATATTATAGATGAAAGATGTACAAACAACTTATTACATCTATTGAAAAGACCTTGGCTAAAACAAGCCAAAGATTGTCATGATTAAGGCAATAATGTCATACCATTATCACAAAATAAGATTGTTACATTGAACATTTTGAAGATAATTTTTATTTTCCTTTCTAAGAGACCATATAACCTAGATAATAATTATGATTGGGAAAATTATGGTGTCATTGACAATGATGATAATTTTTTAGGATGTTATTATAGAGTTGTGGCCAATTGGAGAAAAAACTGCCAATGAATTGAATTTTTTACCAAAAATCTTACGTGGAATGACATAAATAGATGAAACACCTACCTATTTGGTATGGTCTTATCAACATGAACCCAAAAAAATGTTGATATTAGATGAATCTAATGGTGTGACCATTAAGAATGAACAAATAATAAAGTGAGGTTTAACATTTAATGAATAATTGACCAAGGTTAGTTTTAAAAGTGAAAAAAACTTTACAATAGTGTTAATTAATGCATCACTATGTATTATTTACTCAGATGAAATCAAATGTTTATTAACAAAGTCTTAAATTATTTGTTTTAAATTACAAGGAGTTCAAAAAAATACCGAAAGAAATTTGTGAACATCAAATTGAGCTCATGGCCAATGCATGACCAATCAAACAAAACAGTATTGCATGAATCCAAATTATGTTCAAAAGGTTTGACAAGATTTGGACAAATTACTAAATGTCAAGATTATTTACTTTATTGAAACTACTCAATGGTTGTTTAATTTGGTGATTGTACCAAGGAAGAATGCAAGGTATGCATTTCTATGGACTATTAAAAACTTAACACAATGACCCAAAATAACCCATTTTCATTGTCTTTTTTAGATTTGATACTTAACATTATTATAGGCCATGAGATGTACTTGTTTATGGATGGGTAAAATGGGTACAATCAAATCAAGATGGTTGAAGAAAATAAAGAAAAAATTACATTCATTTTGGAATGGGGAGTTTATGCATACAATGTAACACCCTTTTGTAATGATCATTATTTTTTAAATTGTGACTTTATATACATGCATTTTTATAGATTATGTTTGGGATATCTTATAGGGATTCAATATATGATATATTAAAGCAAAGGAATATAAATGAATTTTTTTGTTAAAAAAAATTTAACCCATAAAAAATAATGAACGTTTGAATGTTTTAAAATGGACCTCATTTTCAAAAGTCCATATCATAATCATTTTTTGATGGATTTTCTTTTCTTCACATGTATGTTAAAAAGTTATTCAATTGGGCTTTTATTTATATAATCTTTATTAGTTCATTAATCACCTTATAAACCCTTATTTAAATAATGATATCATTGGATTGTCATTTTAACATAATTGAATGAAATTTTTTAGGATTATTTCACCATTAAAATTGGTTCACCCTATTTTGCAACCACCCCATCCAAGATATGTTAATCAACTAATGAAAAAAACACTAACCATGATTTATGTTGTTGGAAAATTCCATCATTACCTTTTTGGAAATGTTTTTAACATTTTTTGTAAAACATTAAATTTTATTGTTGGGTGGATATTCTAATGGTCATTAAAACAATAACAAATGTTTATTATTGTTGCAAGAATTTGATTTCAAAATAATGTATAAATTCAGATGGGTACATTTTGTACTTGATCATCTATATAATAATAAAAATGGTGAACCAATTGTTGGAGTGGAATACCAATTACCAAATATTGTCTTATATATTCAATATCAATAGACTAGTACTCACTTGTCAAAGATTATATTAAAAAAAATATTTCAAAGATGAAATGCCAAAAGAAAAAAGGAAAAATCATAGTTAAATTCAAACCCTATACATTTTATTGGGGGAAATTGTTTAAATTAAGCTTAAATGCAATATTAAAGCAATGTTTAACAACTAACGTTAAATCAATATTAATTAAACTCCACAAAGGATTAATTGGTGGACATTTTGGTGTGAACACATTATGAGAAATCAGGTCCGTAATAATTAAACTACCTTGCAATTAAAGCTCCAAAACAATTAATATACAACTATGTTACGATTATCCCATGGGAATACAAGGAATTAATAAATGAAATGCCACATTAGAAAATTAGATAATTGTTCTGTAGTTGCAAATCAATTGCAAGCCAATTGCAGATAGACATTTATATAGTAAAATGTACGCATTGTAAATATGGTTGTACTCAACCATGTTTAACTTTGTTGGCGAGTTTCATTTTAGTAACATTTGACAACTACATTACAATTAAGGTAAATGTAACACCCAATCAATGACTATTTTACAACTATTAGTGTATGATTTGACACATATGATTATGTCACATGTATGCATTTTCATTGCCCATTACATATAACACTTTCAACATGTTTACAATTAGTTGTCAATTATGATTACCATCAATACAACTAATTATGCCATTAAGTTGCCAATATATAAAAATTATTTTTCCATTATTTTGTGACTATTGTTCAATTTTTAAAAAAATATTTTTCCATTACATTGCTACTCATAACATCATGTTGCCCTACAAACTTGTCAAACCAAAAAATTCGTTGAAGGTGAAAACTTATTTTGAAATGAAATTAAAAACAATGTGTATATTGTATTACAAATTCAAATAAAGTGTACATATGGATTTACCTTTACATATTTTGATGTCTTATACCCTAAATGTTTAATTGTTTCATTGACAAGGGTTGAATCCTTCAAACCAATCATGGGCTTATGCCAATTATAAAAAAATTCAAAATGAATTATAAAGATTAACATATAGTAAACTTGTAAACCAAAATAAACAAATCAATTAAACCAACATGTGAACAACTAGTATGCAACTATATTTCAACTCGAAATTTGAAATTTGAAAATATGGAATTTGGGCAAGTGAATACCTTGAACAAGTGACACATGACAATAAATTAGTAAATCTTCCTCATTGCATCAAAGATGTTCATGCACTTATTGTTAAAAAACTCAAGATGAACTGAAAAGGAAAATTTTTTTTTCTTTAAACATTTTGTGCATTTCTTAGTTTTTTGGTGATTGAATTATCATATCATGTGGTGGATAATTAAGATTTTTTTTTCTCAATTTAGGAATAGAGTTAAAAGATTGTCATAAGTTTGTTTGTTTATTTAAAAACTTAAAGGTTAAAGGTTTTTGTTTTCATTCTTGAAGGTTGAAGGTTCTTGTTCTCATTCTTGAAGGTTGAAAGTTCTTGTTCTCGTTTTTAAAGGTTGAAAGTTGAAAGTTTTTTCAAAAATAAAATGGTGATTTTGTTTGAAAATTATAGTCTTGAATAGAAGAACATGCGCATGTGATGTATAATTTGAATAGGTTGTTCATAACTATGTCATTGAATGTGTTGTTGTTTGTTGTGTAATAATCCAAACCAATACATGCAAAAAAACTAATTCCAAAACAACAAAGGTATGGTGAATTCTAACTTCAATACTTCAAGTATGTAATGCATTTTATTTTCAAAATCACCATTGTATGCAAGCATAACTAATTACAATTTAATTTATATCAATGTTATGCATGTTGCATTTTAATGATAAATGAATTCTATCAGTGGCATTGCAATTGTAGACTAATTTTATTTAAGTTAAAAGGATGGTCATCTAGATATCTTTTGCATCACAAAATTATACATGTATTTTGCATTTGAATGATAAATAAGTTTTGTTAATGACATTGTAATTGTAAATTAATTTTATTTAAGTTGAAATGATGGACATTTAGTTATCTTTTGCATTACAATGTTATGCATATGTTATTGATCTCATTTCACATGTGATGTTGAATCATAATATGACATATTTCAAGTAAACAAGGTGGAATGAAAAAATTGTGGTTCAAGCTCCATTTCAACAAAAATAAATAAAAAACCATTTCACAGAAAAATAATGTTATAGATGACAATATTTGATTATTGTAGTTCATTATTTTTGTGATGACTTTTTGTGTAGGTAAAAAAAAACTTTTGTTATAATTTATGTAAGCAATATATTTAGATTTATAATCAAATTTTTTTTCAATAATTTTTTTAAAAAAAAATGTCTTTGTAATGCATTTTCCAACCTTGAATGTCCATGAATACAATTTCAGATCCATTTCATATTTATAGATAGCGGTGGAATGTTATTTTACATTATCTATCATAATTTGGATAATGATAATGTGTGTGCAAGGTTTGTATAAAAGGGGTGGGTAGGTAGGTAGGTAGGTAGGTAGGTAGGAAAAATAGGTTTTTAAAAAAAAAGCTGAAAAAAAGATGTATATAAAATTAAATTCCTGAAGCAACCTAATAGTAACCCACCTAGAGCTGAGTTGGGTTTCAGGGCTTGTCCCAACCTGACGCGCTGGTGGGGTGCTGGCCCTGGCAACAAAGCGAGAACTCGTAACGGAGGTCCCAATTCCGCCCTTCTGATACACAAGTTAAAACGCAGAAAAGGCTGGGGCAGTAGATTATACGTCGGTTATGAGCTGATTCGAAGCATTCTTTCTATAATTACTGTTCCTCGCAACCTGTTAATATCTTTATTGGTCCATAAAAGCCCTATTCATATTCGGGAATGGGTTCAACCTTGAGCATCACACCTGTCTCGGTACCGCATAATCAGTGCTTGGCCTGGACTCTAACTATGCATTACGGAGACGTAATGAGCAAGCTCTGGCTGGCACCCCTACCATTGTACATTAAATAGTATACTGATCTAAATTTCTGCAGAAAATTCCAGTAATTCTGTTTGGTATAATTGGCCTGGGGGTGATTCTGTTGCAGAATCGGACGTCGCTTTCCTCTGCTATTGCTGCTCTACGCGTTGCCCGTTTTGTCTTCTTTCTTCCCTCTCGCGGTTCTCTAGTTCGCATCGATCCGTTTTGTGGTTTGTTTCTCTACGGTCGCAAGGAATCGAATTCTCGTCTTCTCGAAATGTTAGCAACAGCTTTGTAGATCCGTGTGTTTTCTGGCGTTTTTTTTTTTTTCCTCCCCCTTCCCTGATTTTCTGGGCTGAAAACTGAAAGATCTGGGCAAGGGTTTCGGCATTGAAGGCGATCCGCCGGCGTTACTACTACTACACGCGACTGTGTGTGCACTTCTTCTACCTTGTCCGCCTGACGGTTTTCTGCTGGCGCTCTTTTCTCGGATCTCTGTGAGTATCAGCTTGGACCTAGAGGGTTACGTTTTGTTATTTGTTTGTTCTTGTGTTTGTGACCTCGATTGTTTTCCGGTTTCCCGCCTGCATTGTTGGCCTTTTGGTTATATTTTTGAACTATCTTTCAGTCTGCTTGCTTGTTTGTTGCAGGGGCAGCAGCTTCCCGCGTATAGTTGCTCAAGAGTGCTTTCTGTTGATTTTATTTTTTTGGTGAATGATTATTTTCCCGCTCTTTGTCCTAGATCCCGCCGGCAGTCGTCTGACAGGAAAGACGAGCGGCGCAGAGAGCAGGAGACGGAATGGCTCACAAAGCGGACGATGAATACGACTATCTGTTCAAGGTAGTTCTGATTGGAGATTCCGGAGTCGGGAAATCCAATCTGCTTTCCAGATTTACAAGGAACGAGTTCTGCTTGGAATCGAAATCGACTATTGGCGTGGAGTTCGCCACACGCTCTATTCAGGTCTGTATCTCCTTGTCGTCTTCTTTGTCATGTTGCGGAGAGTCTCTTCTTTCCAGTTCGAACATTGTATTTAATCTTCTTCCCCTGACTGGAAGTTCATCTTCTTACTTCGTATTCGAGGTCTCACTCTATTATTTCATTATGAGTGAACTTTACCTACTTGCCCTGAGAAGCAATGTCTATCTGTTTCTCAATGACTGCTCTGTAATAGTTCGAAGCCATCAACTGCTTGAAAGATCTACAAAACTGGCGTGGATCACAAAATCATCCAAATCTTCTCCAGTTCTTTTGTCTAAGTACTGCTCAAGATCTGATGCTGACAGATCTTCTTCAGATTTGTTGCATGTCTTTGATGTCTCAACTCTTTATAGCAAGATCTATCTCTCAGATTCAAAAGCTAGATGCAATTCTAGTGCCTAAAGTTTTTGTCACAATTTTGAGTTCTGTTAGTTCCTTGTATCCCTGGTTTTTTTCAAGCTCGTGTATCAAGAAAAAAGACTCCATTGGTTGTGGCATGAGCTACTAAATCATCTTGTGAGCTTGGTTTTACTTTGAATGGCTTTATCCGCTGCAATTTCTTGGATATAGTGATGTTGCAAAATAGATTCCAAAATCTTAGCATCAACATTTTGGACAAGCATTCTCAGCCAGAATATGAACTTGTCAAGATTACTTGTATGCCTTGTGTGGATTTCGATAATTCCAGATTCTGCTGAATTTGAAGTAGTCAAGAGTCAGTGTTATGGGTTCTTAAGGCTTTGCATCTCAAAAGAGTTAATTTGTAGTTAGATCAGTTTGTCAAATGGCAAGAGCTTAATTGGTCTGCTGTGGAGAAAAAATTTCCCCTCAAGGTTTTGTAACATCAAACTACATGTTTGCTTACGAATCGAAGATCAATGTTATTAGGTAGTATCCCTTATTTATGTTATCTTTTCTTGTTTTGGAATTTTCAAAGTGATGATTCCAAGGGCTTCTCAGTCCTAAGTGGGCAGTTTCTGAAAAGCCATTTTTACAGTCAAAAGATCATGCTGTTAATGTTGTCCATGCCCATCCTCTTTGTTTCTTGTTTATATGTTTTCTTTATTCATAACAACATTCTTGCTCTCTTTGTGTATTTTTTCCTCTGCTTGGTTGGATTTCTCCTTCTCTTTAGGGTTTTGTTGAGCTAGCCAGCATCATGGCCGAGTTTTTGGATTATTACTGTGAGTTGTGGGAGAAACTCAGTCTTTGTTAGTTTATGAAATTGAACTCCACCAGTGAAAAACATCAAGTTTTTGTCTCACTGGTTACTTATATTTTTGTTAGGTTGATGGCAAGACTGTTAAAGCCCAAATTTGGGATACAGCAGGCCAAGAACGCTACAGGGCCATCACCAGCGCCTATTATCGGGGAGCTGTAGGTGCTCTGCTTGTATATGACATCACAAAGCATGTGACTTATGAGAATGTGGAGAGGTGGCTAAAGGAACTTAGAGATCATGCAGACTCCAACATTGTGATCATGTTGGTGGGCAACAAATCGGATCTCAAGCATTTGCGAGGGGTGTCAACTGAAGATGCACAAGCGTTCTCGGAGAAAGAGGGCCTTTCCTTTATAGAGACATCAGCTTTGGAGTCGACGAATGTTGAGAAAGCATTCCAGAGGATCCTGACTGAGATATACCGGATAGTGAGCAAGAAAGCTCTAGCTTCAGAAGAATCAACTGCCACAGGCCCAGGAGAGGGGACCGCCATTGTTGTGGGACAAGACACAGACTCAACTGACTTGAAGAAGAAGGGCACATGCTGTTCTGCATAGATGTAGTAGGTCCTGGGGGGGTATCAGTATTCTGATTCTTTGGCTATGTTTGCAATTGAACCATCTAATGTGGATTGAAAGGTGTTGTTTTTGAGGTACCAGGGAAAGATATGGTGAGGTGCCTAAGGACATGCTCATCACTCTCTTAGAAGGCCGGTGGCTGCAGGTTCTAAGCAGAGACTTGGTAAGACAGGTCCCTTGGTGAATGTTGATAGTCACATGCTGAAGGCATGGCAGATTCTACAGACCTTTGTTTTTCCTACAACTGTGGCAGAGGCAGGTTTGAACAGTTTACCCTATTCAGGGGCTCAGTAAGACAGGTTCTTGGTAAATGTAGACATTTGCTCACAGAAGGACAGCATAGTTTCTAGAGATCTTTACTTCAGCCAAACCAGCAAGCTCTAAGTATATGATGATGCTGTGATGATTTTGTTGTATACTATCTGTGCTCAAAGCCTTCATGTAGTGAAGGAGAGCAAATATTTTGTGGGTATTGTGGAGGGTGGCCCTGAGCTACCTAGGGGCAATATCCTACATGGTAATAGTCAGCCTTCATATGCTTTTGTCTATGGGTATAGCTGCTTGTCATGCTCTGTGATGTTACAATTTTTTGCTGTGAAGGTATTTTTTGCAGACTCCTTGGAACTGTGCTGACCAGCTGTGATATTTCAGATTTGTGGGTTGGTGGTGCAAGAAATAGACCTGGACTGCAACTGGCTGGGCAGCTGTGGATTCAAATTGTTGTTTACTCTCTTTCTATCTCTCACACTTCCTTCTTCTTGTCTCTTATTTGAATTGGGCTTTTGACATTTGCAGATTTTGTAACATTGTTATCACGTCCATTCTCAGGTGCACGTGCCTGGGGCTTGGCATGGACCAATTTCTAGGAGGCAACACCAGATGTAAAACAACGAATATTGAAGTGCCATTCTCCAATTGTACCATTTTATCAATTGAGACTATCAAGAAATGGCATGGATTTGGAAAGATAGGGGAACAAGCATGCCATGATTGAAAAACCCATTTTACAGCTGGTAGAAGCAATAGCTTGAATTGATGGGTTGTAGAACAAGGATGATAATATGCACCTACCTTCAAAGCATTCGTGAAGTCTTTCACCAAAATAAGTTGTACATCATGTAAAGCTGATGCTTTGGCAGAGCTATACATGCCCACAAATTCATGACATTTAGTACAAAACCCAAGCAATCAGCCAAGAGGCAGAAAGTAGAAAAAACAAGGTATCAATGGAGGAAAAACAAGGTATCAATTTGGATGTGTGCAACCAGCTGCAGCAGCAGCAGCAGCAGCAGATCTCCAACACAAAGGATCAGCTGCAATTGAACTTCTACCCCCATCCATGAGAGTCCCCGGTTTTCATGATCACAAGGAAGGGGCAACTGACATGATTGGTTTGCAACCACATGAACAACAGAATGGACAGTGAAAATGGAACAAAGGAGAAGGAGACAAGTTAGCAAACCTTCTCAATTGCTAATAACAGGCAAATCACCTATAGCATTGATATTCGTGATTAGTCCCTTCTCTTCTGGATAGAATTTCTGCAGAATGGCCTGTAGTAGAATGGAAATGGAGCAGGCATTTTTTCAGAAGCTAGATTCAGCAAAAGGCCTGCTGAATCTAGCTTATCAACACATGATCAATATGTATTCAATATCAATTCAACAGCAGCAGTGCACGTTTGATTTCTTGTAGCTTGTCAACATGGTGAAGGTGTCGTAGGGTATTATTATGAAGGGAGGTTCTGCCACCACAAGCAGTGATGGCAACTATGGTTGCGCTGGCATCCTGCTCTGGCTCAACAGCCAATCCACTTGCTCTATTCTTTGCTCTGGCACCTCCTCCTCCTCCTCCTCCTCCCCCTACCCCCCAACCACCTTCTTCCTAGACAAAACAAACCTGACAAGTGCAATCACAACTCAGCTTTTTTCCTGCTCATGTGTGATATTGGATTTCCTGCAAAATCCATAAAAAGAAGGGTTGCACAACTCTCAGATCTCAAGTTGCACTACTTTATACTAGTGTACCCAGCTTGCAGGCAAATCGAGAACTCTTGAGTTCATGTGGTACCTCAGAGAATGTGATTGTGTCTAAGATCCGAAGAACTGGCTGTAATGCTCTCCGTTACAAAGTATGTGAAGAAAACAACATGGAGATGATACAGTTCTTGACCAGCTGCAGCCACACACTCCACCAGTCCCAGCTTTCCAGAAGCAGAGTTCAAAGAGTTCACAAGACTTTGTCGAGCCTCTCTGTAACTCTTTGAGCTTCAATGGAGGAGAGCACTCTCATCTGCATGTCACTGCTTGTCTTCTTCTTGTCTCTGACTCTCAATTGTATGCTTGCTTTTTGATTTTGGTTGTTTGAAAATGTGCAACTTTATTCAAATCTTGACTTCTCTTAATAAAATACCATCATGCTTGTGAAGCCCCCTGCATGTGCATGACTACACACTTTTTGCATTAAAAGTTTTTTTTGGGGGTAGTTTGTGAATCAGTGAACCTGCCAATTGAGCTTCCAGTAGTAGCTTCCAGTGTTTTGTAGGCTTTAAGTGCTTATTAGAAGAGTAAATCATGAGCAATGGTCTAGAATAAAGGTTTGGGTTATGGTTTTTAAATGGTTCACAATTTGACAATGCTCATCTGAGAGAGCTTGTGATGCAATGCTCTCTTTTTGGGCACAGACATTCGGATGCATTGAGTTAAGGGCCAATGCATGTTTGGTGTCCCACATTAGATTAGGACCTTAGAGATTTTCATAAGGTCCCAAGTTACTCCCAACCAACCAGGAGGGCTGTGCAGATTAGGACCTTACAGATTACAATAAAGAAGGTCCCAAACAAGCAACTGACCCACCAAGGTTGTTTGAAAGGACCTTGAATCAGATTTCAGAAGAACCCCAACCAACCAAGGGGGCTGCAGATTAAGGTCCCTTGAAGTTCCAACCAATCTGGTGCCCAGGAAGGCTGCTGCACAGATCAGGACTCACCCTAGTCTAGGTTTCACAAGGTCCTTATAAGGTCCCAACAAACTGGCCAGGAGGGCTTCACAAAATCTCGAACCTGAAAAGATTTCATACTTTGCTCCCAAAAAACCAATTAAAATGGGCTGTGCACATCAGGATCTTCCAGATTTCAACAAACCAACCAGGAGGGCCGTGAAGAGGACCTTGCAGATTTAGTAAGGTCCCCAACCTAGCAACCAACCCCAAGAGTGGTTGCATGCCTTTCTTCTTTGAATGTAGGAGGGACACCAAACTTTGGCCCTTTAAAAACTGAAAGCATCCCAATGTCTCTACCTTGAAGAAGGAAACTTGTTGAATCAAGTTCTCACTTGAGTACCTACTTGCAGAATCAAAGCAACTCAGTTTCTCAAGAAGATTTGTAACAATTTTTCTTTTGATCACAGTCATCATGTCTTACAAAACAGAAAGAGAATAGAGATTGTAGCCGCAAAGGAGAATTGAGATTGGTACCCACAAAAGAGATTGACTACAGTCTCCTGCAAGTTTGATCATGATAAAGCTCCTAGGAAATTTATTTATGAAACTACTTGGATCATGGACAATATTTAATGCACCCCATTAGTACCCATGATCTGCAAGGTTTATTAGCTGATTTATGTATCTGATAATAATAAATATTCTGAAAGCTTCATATTCTAGTGCTCTTGGGTGCCTCACTAGTAGTGCTCAATGGGCTCATACATGGGTAGTGATTATGCCGGCCATGACTGCAGACCCATCATATTCTTATCTAGATCTATGTGACTTCTTGTCAGCTTCACTGGTCTTCATCAGCAGTCCTACAACCAACTTAGACTGTAGATGATTGGGCCTGCAAAATTTTTGCAACAATTGATTAGTTAGTTTCAATCCGGCTTAGTAATATTCCAGCTCCAAGTAGTTCAGCAATTGCAATGCATCAACTAGTCTACAGAATCTATCTATGACTCAGAATTTGAAGTTTCAAAAAAGCTGATGAGCTGCTGTCCTGGGGAAGCTGATGACCACATTACCTGATCGGATGGGATTGATCAGTATGGTGAGGAAGGGGGCGGTGGTGGAGAATTGTAGATGTACGGCGGAGAGGGCTTTGGAGATGGTGGTGGAGGAGGAGGAGAGGGTTTAGGAGATGGTGGTGGTGGTGGAGAATTGTGGACGCAGGGAGGAGAAGGTTTGGGAGATGGTGGAGGAGGAGGAGGAGAGGGTTTAGGGGATGGTGGTGGTGGTGGTGAGTTGTAGACATAGGGAGGGGAAGGTTTGGGGGATGGTGGTGGAGGAGGAGGAGAGGGTTTAGGAGATGGTG
>Ga0116231_10004030_pt1 | contig 30027 bp, 18 predicted proteins | sample S1TSphgellanicum_2_FD_89695 | JGI IMG/M metagenome (GOLD analysis project Ga0116231, IMG submission 89695) | Host-associated microbial communities from peat moss isolated from Minnesota, USA - S1T2_Fd - Sphagnum magellanicum MG | ecosystem: Host-associated > Plants > Peat moss > Unclassified... | reverse complement strand
TGGGTGGGGAGGCTTATGTGTTTCTTTTTTTGATAAAAAGAGAGTTTTTCTCTGCCCGCAGCGCCCCCCTCCCCCCCTTTTTTTTTTTCTTTTTCTTTTTCGTTTTTTTTTCTTTCTTTCATGCGTAGAAACACGCCCTTCCTATGGCAGAAGGTCTTGAAGCTATCAAGTAAAAATTTAAAAATAAAACAAAAAAATTGGCGACAGCGGCTACCATTGTTGTAGAGTAGCATCTCGCTATTGCGACGTGAGTTGTAGTGTTGCCATCGCGAGCTCCAACACCGCCATCACTGTAGTGTTGTAGTGTCGTGGGCTGCAGCACAGCCATCGTCGCAGCACTATAGCATCGCGTGTTGCAGCACGGCCATTGCGGTAGCGTCACAACGCAGGGTTGCAAGTTGTAGCGTTGTAGCGTCTTAGCTCATTGCGAGCTATAGTGCCGCAGCGCCACAGCGCAGGGTTGTGAGCTACAGCGTCATAGTGCAGGGTTGCGAACTGCAGCGTCGCAGCGTTGCCATCGTTGTCGTGTCGATACGTTTGACTTTCGACGTCCAATGTTTGTCGTCTTTTGTGTAATGTTGGATGACGTCCGTTGCCGCCCACGGATTGCCGTCCACAAACTTTCGTTCGATTGTCGCCTTACATCCTGTGGTCATACGTCCTACAATTTTACATCTTGCATTTTGTCATCCTATGTCCTGCATTTTGTCGTCCTGCCTTTCCATCTGATGTTTGTTTGACTTCCATTTGACTTTCGTCTGGCCTTCATTCGACGTCTGTTTGACCTTCGTCTGAGGTCCGTTTGACCTCCATCCGAGGTCCGTTTGACCTCTGTCCGACGTCCATCTAACGCCGGTCATTCCCGACGACACACCATATTCTTCAAACTGTATGTTGTGTTAAAACTTTGTAGCTAATGTTTTATATTGCTATAAAATTTTGGGGCATGGGACAACACCATGTCCTTGGATGATGAGAGCACTACCGCTCATCCAGAGCCAAGGTATCAGTCACGAAGTAACACACAATCTTTTGAATTAATATCTTTGAATTCATGATCTTCCCAACGGTACTATCAAGCATCTACAGTGCCACAATCATCTAGTATAACTCCTATTAGGAATTCACCTTTAGGTTACACTACATCAACGGTACATCAGAGTCCATGTGGAGGGGTTAATTAATGGGGAACACTTGCTGCTGCACCTGCTTTCACGCCATCACTGTATATTTTGCTCCAAGTTGTAACCTCTACACCCATATACACCATGGATGTCAATAGTTCTTTTGGGAGAATTAAGAAGTTCAGCGGAAGGCCAGGTATCATTTCTTTGAGGGAGTTCAAGGCAACTTTCTGAACTGTGGTTTGTGAATTGGAGCTCAAGTATGGCGCTAATTACACCGAGGCGTTTGCATTCAAACAATTGGTCCACTATGTGCACTATGAAGTTTTGGATGTCTACGAGCAACATTTTGCAAGGATTTTGGGAGTCACCCAAATTCCCAATCCAGCTTACGCCATAGCCATCGCCTTTCAAGTTGCATTGTAAGTTGCAATTGCACATCATGGGACTATGCCCAATAATCTAGACCCGATACCTATCTTAATAAACCTTTCTCTTTAACAACTCATTGTTGCAACCGGAAACAATCCTCCCACCATTGATGTGCTAACTTTTGCTAATCTAGTGGGGGAGTTCTTTCAAGTTCTTGAGCTGGAATTTCTACTCAAGAATTCTGAAATTTTTTTGCAGCTCTCCACCTTCTCTTGGTAGAAGGAGGAAACCCTCAAAATGTTATACAAGAGGCTTCTCAAATTCAAAGAGGATACCCAAAGCATCACAGACCTGGAAGCTATCCACTGATATCTTCGTTCGTTGGAAGGTACTCCAACACTCCATGCGTAAGTTTTGCAACGGGTTTTTGCAGAATTTAGAGATTCGTACACTTTGCTGAATGTGTACAACATTTCCGAAAAGTTAGAAAAAGCTCATGCACACTATGAGGCCAATACTATGAGGCCTCCATCACGTTCAAGGCCTCAGCCTACACCAACTGCACCAACCAGATCATCACATTTTTTTTCAAGGGTTAAAGCGTTGCATTTGGCTGCACCCATCCTACTTTTTTGCAACTACTATGGCAATCTTGCCCACAAAGTTAGTGAGTGTAACATTGCTTGTGAGGATCTCTTTTGTGATTATTACAAGAAAAAGGGACATCAGGAAGCTATCTGTTTTGCCAAGTTCCGGGAACGGAAACAACTTCGATTACCACGACAAAATCTGCCAACATCTTTTGTTGCCCCTCAACCAAAAGCCAAGGCACTTCAGCCTTCCACTCAGGCTTTGCCCACCAAAGGTAATTCCAATAAAAATGCTAAGAAGAAGGAACACAATGCTGACAAGAGGGAGGTGCTTCAAGCCCATGCAATTCAAGTTTAGACTCTACAAAATGAACTCAAATCATTGAGGGCCCAACTTATTAATTTAAAAAACAAGTCCTCCCAACAGCTAGTCATGCCCAACCTATACAAGGTTCAGGATCACAGGAGGGACCTCCTAGGTCGTTCTATGGCCTCCCACACGATGCCATGGTTGGGGAGTATGTTTTTTCCAATGCACACAATTCTAGTCTTACACCAAAATTTGCTACTTTTTTTTTGCCCTTCCTATGTTGCGGCACAAAAGGCTAGTGTGGCACCTAGAGTTTCTGCCACTAGGCAGGTAATTCAGACTGATGGACTCACATCTAGTTCAAGTCTTATTACTAAGGCTAGAAGAGTTCGAATAATCATGCCACAATCTTTTCGTCCTCTCAACACGAAAAAAAAACACACCTTGTTAGCGAGGGGGGAGGAGACTACTACATCACAAGCTATTAGGGCATCAAATTCCCGTGTCCCAGGAGTACATGTACATAAGGAAAACACACAATTTTCCATTGATCAGCTTATGGAATGCCAACTTCAAATGCTTGAAGTGGTACAAAAGCTTGTGAATACACCATTGTTTAGTTTTTAAGATTTGAAGTTAAGCACTAGGGACATAATTGTAGTATTAAAGGATACCCTGAACATTACATCAGGTCCTTTGCCAATCCCTGATCCACATGCTACAAGGGTCCCATCCAACACCTTGGAGAGTCATTCGATTAGCTCACATGTTGTAGATGGTGTTCGTAATCTGGTCACTAGTTCTAGCATGGTTAAACTAGTGGGTTTTCCTAACTTTGATTCTACATTCACATATTAGAAGGGAGTTAAGAAAACCTCATTTGTGGATTTGTTACTCAGCCAAGGTGTTGTGGATAGCCATTCTTTCCACAAAATCTCTCACTCATTTCCAAAGGTGGTGCCTAATGAAAGAACTTCCATCGCCATTGGAGTTGCCATTGTCGACAATATTGGGTTAGTAATCCAAGTGGGAGGACATACACCCAAAGTGGTACTTTTTGATACATGTGCTCAACTAATGATTCTTGGAGTTCAATTCGCCAAAAAAGATGGGCAGCTTGACTTTAAACTATAGAAATCTATGTGACAGATTCGCACTGCTAGTGGGAGCGTAGAGGAGGTATTTGGGGAAAGCTCGGATTTGATTGCACTTAACTTCAATGAAGGTACATATCATGAGCTTTGCTTATAGGTTAGATGATTAGTCACCAATGCCACCAGTTATGATGTGCTCATTAGGCAAGAGGCTGTGTTTCCATTAGGTTTCACAATTGATAACTAGTTCGAGCATGCGTACTACCGAATGGATTGGGAGACTAATGGCCACCACCTAGAATACATACCCCTTGATTTACATGGGAACCATAGTCCTATGGTTCACCATTGTATGTTCAAGGAAGCACACAACATTTCTTACATCCAACAAGCTAGCCACGAGTGGATATAAGGAGATGAACAGGAAATAGTTTATGCCCAAGCTACTGAAAGCTTGAGGGTGGTTCCTACTGACATTCAACATGGATCAAAGGTTTTACAGAGGTTCAAAGCAGCCCATGAGCCTTTGGTCAAAGCTTTGTCTAGTTTTGAAAACATGGAGAGCCATGGTGAATCGACTAAACTAGTACTTCGTTAGCTAATCGCTTCGACACCACCTAAGGAAGGGATTACATTACTAGAGCTTTTTGGTGGTATTGGTATAGGTCTCGAAGCCCTACTACAGTCAAGGATGGTGGTTTGGAGGTATTTTTATGTAGACATTGATCTTATTGTAAGGCAAGTGGTGGCATTAAGAATGATGGAGCTCACAGCTAGATTTTCACAATAGTTTTCAACCACTGTATGGAAGGCCAATTCACTTTCTTGCCTTCTGACATACAACTAATTCAAAAGAAGCATATGGAATTACTTGGCCCTGTAGACCTCATCATTTCAGGTTGGGAATGTCAAGGATTTTCAGAGGTTGGATTTGGAAAAGGCTTAAATGACACAAGATCCGGTCTTTTCACAGACATGGTATGATTGATCACTTGGGTTCAATCCATTTCTCCTACGCTTGGTTATCTAATTGAGAACACCCCTTCTCAGTTTGACTAAAGGGAGATAGTCCAAGAGCATTACACGCTGGTCAAACATTACCTTGGAGAGCCCCTGCTATTCAATGTGACACAATGCAGTTCCTATACGCATTAGTTGCGCAATTGGTGGATCAACCTGACACCACTTTCAGTTCTGCAAATACACCATCAGAGACCCCAACCTACAGGTTTCTCACATATTGGATGATTAGAGCTCTTGCTAACTAGTTACAAGGCAAGAGAAACCTCTTTGGTTTCTTGCGAACACAATAGGAAAACCAAGAGGTGCTTGGCCTACCTTTGTTTCCTTCCCAGGAGCACATGCCTTTCAAGGAGATGGACTAGGCCTGGTGTATCGTCATGCTTTAGTCACTTGGGATGAACCAAGCCTAGAAGAAAATTAAAGGGCTATGGGGTTCCAAGCTTGCACTATTAGTCACACTAAGGTGATTAGATTAGAGCGTAACGCTTTACTAGGGAGAGGCATGGACCTAAACTCCCTTACATGGTTGTTGGTAACCTGTGTACTCTTTCAAATGTACACAACACCAACATTGATTCAATTAACTTGCAGTTTTGGTGATGCGATCACATGGCACCCCGACCAAGTACATTTGCCTATCTTCAACATTCTACATTTCACTCTTAGTGTTGGGGGGGGAGGAGGTACCATGTAATTTGACTCAAGTTGTGTCTGATATACTTGGAGGTACATCAACTTCTGGAGAAAACAATTACAACCTTCTACGAATCTACGTAGTTGGATAGTGGAGAACCCAATACACCATGTTTTCCAAACACACTTTCCAATTCCATTCCATGTGTTTCCAACTACCCTTTCATTATAGGAAACCAGCTCACCAAGAAGGAGAGAGACCAGGTCACAGACTTGCTAATTAAGTATGAGAATGTGTTCGCATTCTCAATGAAAAACCTAAGTAGGTGTAAGACCATGCAGTTCTCTATAGACGTTACAAATGAGACACTTGTCTATTGGAGGAGGCATAGGTTGAGCAAGCATGAGTGGGAATTAGTAGATGAGAGATGTAAAGAGCTCCATGAGGCTAGTCTCATTTAACCATCAAGTTCTGATTTTGTAGCTGCTACATTAATGCCAACAAAGAAAGATTCAACTAGATTATGGAGTAAAAAAAGGATGTGCGAGAATTATAGGCCTTTGAACCTAGTTATACCTTAGGACATGTACCCTATGCCCATCCCTTAAGAATTATTTGATAGCATTGGAGATTCAAACATCTTCACAGTTGTGGATCTGAGGCAAAGCTTCAACCAGATTATGTTCGCTACAAAGGATCACAAGAAAACAACATTCCATGGAAGCAACAAGTTGTGGGAATGCCTTGTGATGCCTTTCGGATTGAAGAATGCACCTGTCTTCTTTCAACGAATCATGGACCAAGTTTTCGAAGAGGTAGATTTCCTGAAATGCTACATAGATGACATCTTAGTGCATAGCAAGGGATTCCTGCAACACTTGGCTCATCTTGAGGAATTATTCAAAAGGCTCCACGAAGTCAATCTGAAGATCCATCCTAAAAAGTGTGAGTTTGTTGTCATTTCAATAGTCTACCTTGGACACAGAATTTTGCCAAATGGTATTATGGCTCATTAGGCCAAAGTAGTAAGCCAGTTTGAAGATGCCCAATCCTATTGATGTTCACACGTTGAAGAGCTTCATTGGACTATGTAATTATTACAAAATTTATGTCCAAGACTTCAGTACTATTGCTCATCCTTTCTATGCATTGTTAAAGAAGGATGTTGCTTGGACATGGAATGATGAGGTTCAGGAAGCTTTTAACACACTCAAGGAAAAGCTTTCAGAGTTCCCCATTCTGAAAAGACCTGATTTCAACAAGGTCTTCATTCTACACACTGACTGGAGTGCTCTTGGTATTGGAGCTATTCTTGGCCAACTTGATGAGGAAGGCAAGGAATATGTTATCATCTATGCATCCAGAAGCAACAACAAGGTTGAGAGCAACTACTTTTCATACGAGGGGGAGTGCCTTGTTATTGTATGGGCTATCATACATTTCAGGCCCTATCTTTATGGCACCAATTTCATTTGTATACCAACCACCAACCTACCAAGTGGTTGATGACCAACGATAAGCTTATTGGTAAGTTAGCTTGTTGGGCATTTATACTTTAGGAGTATGAGTTCAAGGTTATTCACCGACCTGGTATTACACATCATAATGCAAATACCATGTCGCAAAAACCCCTCACTACCTCTGAAGATTTTTTAGAAGCCAGGCAAGACTTCAACCAGATTCCAGCAGTACATGTATCTGATGCATCTAATTATCTTGCACTATTGTAATGTAACCTGGTTAAGCATCCCATTGTGGATATATGGGAGGACTTGAACATTCTGAGGTTTCTTCAACATGGGGAATACCCTCCCCAAGTTACATCAAGTTAGCGGGATCGCATACAATAGCGGTCCAAACGCTACTCATGGAGGGACAATCACTTCGTCCGATGCTTACCACAAGGCGACATAGTGGTTCCTCCACCACATGAACGACTTGGTCTTATTCAAAATGTACACTCAAAGCTTGGACACTTTGGAGTTAAGCATACTTATAACCTTCTCGCTCCTCATTACCATTAGAGAGTTATGTATGTTCAAGTTCGAGACATCATTGCTAGTTGTGAACAATGTGATAAAATGAGAACTTCTTTTTCCTCTCGACAATTCATGCTTTCTCCACTCCCTATTCAAGGCATGTTCTATTGTTGGTCATGTGATTTAGTTGGAGAGTTACCACAAACCTCCAAGGGTAATGTTTATATCATGATTATGATTGAACATTTTTCAAAGTGGGTTGAGCTTGTTGTGGTACTGGACAAATCATCACACAGCACCAGCTAGACTTTTTTATAACAGGTTCTAAGGAGGTTTGGGGCTTGTGCTAAGTGCTTTACTAATCAAGGATCAAAATTCAGAGGAGAATTCCAAGACCTATTTGACCATGGTTTCATTGACCATTGTCGGATTTCAAGAGATCAACCCCAAGCTGATGGCCCTGCAAAGAGGATGGTTCAAACGTGCAAGAAGGGACTTTGGAAGATTTGCCTCATTAGGAACAAAGAGGATTAGGACCTAGCCTTCCCTTACATTGCCATGGGTTACATGATGTCTAAACATGCCTCTTTGTCTCATTTCTCTCCTTACTTTCTACTTTTTGGGAGACATCCCATTCCACCGTCTTCCATTGCTGCTCAAATGGACCAGGTTATGGATTTGGACTCCCCAGCCACTTGGGCTAGGGTCATAGTAGAAAGGGTTGCTCTATTCAAGAGGGTTATGCCCATGGCCATGGAGAACTTATCGATTGAATAACATCGAGATAGCTTACGATATGCACACACACGAGGTGGCAATTACAAACGTAAGGTGAGACAATTTGATGTTGGTGACTTTGTGTATCTCCAACGGCAACCTAATGATACTCTCGACACTTTTTCCGATCACACTATCTTAAAGATTAAGGCAATTAGGCTTTCTGGTGTGTTGGAGTTGCAAAAACTTGACGGATGCACAATTTGGGATCATTCCAAAAATTATGTGCCCTGCCACCTGCCAAATTTGGATCCTACCATCATCACGTCGACTTGGATTCCTCCACTTAACTATCCATGTCAAGTATGTCAAAGGATAGACAAGCTGATCAGATGCTGCTTTGCGATAACTGTAATGGTGGATACCATTTCTTCTGCCTCAAGCCGGAGTTCACTCAAGTTCCTGCTAGCATTTGGTATTGTTCATCATGTTCTCCTACAGCACCGTGATTTCTATTTAGACCATGCCACATTTTTCCCAGCTCAAGTCTAGGGGGGTATACATGAGAATTTCATTTCAACTTCCTCTTGTGCATTATATATATATGTGCATGCATATATTTTTGGTTAAATATTTTATACCTTTGGCTGGTTTTAGTCTTTTTGTTTAGTAGAATTTATTATAAATTTACACCCTTACGACACCGTACGTCACAACATTACACATCACGACAGCTGTCATGCCTGTACATGGCCTCATAGATGATGGCCAGTTACAAACATGCTCATCATGCCTTTTAGGGTTAATGTACGTTTTTAGTGTAAGTGTACGTTCATAGGTGATTGTACATTATTAGGGTTTAGGGTTTCAGTTTGTTGGCGAATGTATAAAAGGCCAAGCTTTTCTTTTCTCTTTTTAGTTTTTCAAGGGTTCCTTTGTCAAAAGAGTTTCCTCCATAATCAGATAAGATTTCTAGATGCTCATGACAGCCATTGCACAACCACCGTCTACATACATTACATGTTCTTCTTTCTTTGCAATTCAATAATACATGAAAATTTCATTTCAACCTCTTTTTGTGCATCGTATATATATGTGCATGCATCTCTTTTTGGTTAAATAGTTTCTACCTTTGGCTGGTTTTAGTCTTTTTGTTTAGTAGAATTTACTATGGATTTACACCCTTACGACTCCGTACATCACGACATTACACGTCACAACAACTTAACTCCCCCTATATAAACTAAAAATGAGAAATTTTTTGTTGCACATTTGTTTCTATTTTGCAATTGGGGTCCAAAGAGCTGCTTCTATTGGGGGTATGCCCAATGCTCCTAAAAAAATTGTTCAATATGGCTCCATGACTTACGCTAGTTGAATTTGAGTGAAACTAGGTACCATTTAATGAAACTAGGTATCAGTTCACAAGATTTGCAAAATTTCATGGTGAAAAGACTTGATTTAATAAAGAATAAGTCTAGGTGAAGACAAAACCAAAACTAGTGCTGAAACTCCTGTCAGGATCAATTTAATTAGAAAATAACTTTGGTTCCTCTTTTTTCCTGTGTACTTTTTCATCCTGACTTTTAACTTCAACTCCATTTTTGGGGATAAAGTAGGGATTACAAGTTACAAGGTCAAACTAGGGCCCAAAGACAGGGTGACTTTAAAAGGAACTTTAACTAGTGTGGCATGTGTCACTGGACCAATTGTCAACAAGATCTTGAGGATAAAGGCCAATTGTAATAAAAATGATTTAAATTAACTTTCAGTGACAAAAGTTACTCAAAATTCAAAGTCTCCCACAACTTAGGTCTAGAAATTAGAGAATCGCCTCCATTAAATCCACCACTTAGTGCTTTTCAATAATACCAGGAGCAAGCCCAATTTCTCAAAAAGTTTTGATTTAATTAAATTTTCTTTGACAAAATTGTTCAATATTGAATGACTCTTGCACCATAGATCTAAGCATTTCCAAACTAGCTCAGTGCACCCACCATACTCATCAAAGGGTTACAAGATTGATTGGTCAGAAGGGTTTGAGTAAAAGGGCTCAAAGGTCCACTGGCAGCATGACATATAAAAGTCAATTTAAAAAAGAAAATGCAGAACAGGTGTTCGTGGGGGGCTGTTTCTAATAGAGCATGAGCTTGAATTGTGCAAGGCCTCACATTGATGACCCTAAAGTTTGAAGGGGGTAACAGCATGGTAAAGTGTTTTAAAAAATTGATCATCCAAAATCAAGTTTTTAAATGAGATAATTTTTTACATAAACAAAAAAATAGATTTGAAATTAATTAAACCATTATGTATTATATTGAGTTTATGAAAAGTCGAATAAATTTTTTAAATCATTTAAAAAAAACAGTAGGGAAAAAGTACTTGTGAAATTGACTAATCAATGTAATTTCAAAATTATTTGCATTTTTAAAATTTTAATTTTTAAAATAATGTCAAATTAAAAATTTAATGCATAATATGAGAAATATCTTGTTTTTTATCATTCAAGTAAAAAATTTAATATATATAGTAATTTTATAATAGGTTTTTTATTAGTTTTTGTCACCTTGACAAATATATTATTTGAATAATCAATATATATATCTTTTATCTTGTGCACACCCAAAGAGGTGTATAATGTATCCCACCTAATTGACATTTATGTAGATAATTTAACCTTGCTCTTCCTCCTTGAACTCATAATTGAGTTTTGAGAAAGTTTGCTAATGTGGACTTTAATTATTAGCTCTGAGCATGAAAACTAAACCTTGTACTATGGTTGTGCTTATCAAGCTCTTAAAACTAGGTAAGTCATTAGCTTAAAAATAGCTTAACTTTCTCAAAACCTCAATTGTATACAATATTAGGTACCTTTCACCTAAGGATAGATTGTAGCAGGCCCATCTGTCTAACTCTGAGCACTCTTGTTCCTCAACTTGGTAGGCTGCTACGACCCCAGAGCCCCCTTTTTAGCAAAATGTGTACATTCACCTGTATCCAATACTCCTGAGGCTTATCTCAACAAGCACTGACCAAAGCACCAAACTCAAATGCAATAGTCCCCCCTTTAAGTCACAGAATACTAATAATTTCCATCAATGTGTACAATGTGCACTGATCACTCTCATGAAACTTATACACACACCTATCGACCATCTCGATTTAACCAATTATGCAAATCCCATTGCCCTTACATCGATTTGCAGAGTGCGCATCATAGAGTGTAAACAGCAAAAAATCAACAAAAGATTCACTATCCACTTCATAAAAAATAGGTGTTGTATAACAATTCCTTGATTATGAAATGAAGATGCATACACATAGCCTGCTTTTGTTTCTAAAATAATAAAATAAAATATTCTCGCTGTACATAGCCTTAGTATATCTCTTCCTCCTACCTTCCTTTCATACTGAACACACCTTCTGGAACCTTCCTGTTCCTTGGCTTCTTTGAGAAGTCACCATAATTAGTTTGTGAAAATCACAAGTGCCCTTAGGCCAATTAGAGTCCATTGAGTTAACTAACTAAGAGACCTCAAAAGTTTGAAGGCAAAAAATCTTCTGCAGCTCAGATCCATGTAAGATTTGCTTAGCCAGAAAATCACTGTCCTTATAGTGACCACATTTTGGGATTACCTTGTGTCAAAACTTAAAAGTGTTTTTGAAATGTGGCAAAACTTTCCCTATAATTTTTTTTTCCCCTCGAAAACTTGCCAAGTTTTTTTTCAAACAAAGTGGGATTTTGCCACTGAACATTCCTTTCTATTTTTTTGAGGTAGAATTTTTAGAAATTATACCAGGAAAATAAAATAAAATTGCATAGTAAGGAATACCTCGTTCATAGTTGATTTAAAACCATTGAGGAGTTTATAGACTGGAATAATCTTCCAAACCAAAGGCAATTAACAAATAGAACCATCAACTGTTTACTTGACAAATGCACTCATTTGCAATCAAGAACCTCACCTACTAAATTGAAGTTACACGCTCTGGAAAGACTAATGGATTGGAGGTTAGCCACGACATGCTTGCATGCACAAGGGCATTGTGGAGTGTGTGCAGTAGTGCCGCGTCACTAATTCTCGGCAAGTGGCGACCCTTCACACAAGAGACCAAACAAAACTCGCAACGTGACAAGGTCGAGGTCCTTATGGACAACCCCGTTCACATGCATCCTTGGGATGTTTTGCCACTCTATAAATCGTGACCGCCGCTTAGCTTTACATTACACTTGACGGTTTCGAAGATTCGAGCACAGTTGTGCAGCCATTGTGAATAGTAGTTTCCATACATCACACAACGTTCCTGAGACTTCCAAGGTGTTCAATATTTTTCTTGTTTGTAAGCTTCTTCCTCTCTAGACTCGTGCAATAATGTGGCATGTTCGGCTGACTAGTCTGCTTTGCTTTTTATCGCGTCGCATTTTTGTCTCTACAGAAAAGTGTGTCGAAAGTTTGTTGTTACTTGTGGGGTTGCACTCATGCGTCATGAGCTTTGCATATATTGACTTGGAACATGAGCTTGTCATCTCATGAGGTTTTACAGAATCTGTAAAATTTATTGGCTCTCTGCCCTTCAGGGTAGAGGAAGGGTAGAGACATTGTGATGCACCCAGAAATGGGCCAAAGTTTGGTACTCCTACATTTTAGGGTCGTGCGTCCGGAGTCCACTACGGAAACATTTGCAGCGTAACTGATCAAGGACCCGCTTGGGCTTTTCACCATGCTAACCAGTAACCACTATGTCTTTCCAATGTAGTATGTTGAGACACTATTCCATTGATCTCGCATTGTTCGGAAGAAGCAAAGTGTGCTATCGGGTTTGGCTAGAGATTGTCACTATAGTTGTGAGCGATGTTGATGCTCAAGTTCTTAGATTTTATTAATAAACGCGGGTGCTATATTTTTCAGGAACAGAATCATCAGCAAGCAACGATGTCGGAGGCTGAATTGGACTCCAGAGCCCACGCCGGCGAGACTGTGGTGGAGGGAGGTACTGGTGGGAAGAGTCTGGACGCTCAGAAAAGGTTGGCAGAGGGTATGTATTTTCGCATTACGCTCGCTGAATTCTGTGGCTAGAGGGGCTTCGAAATATTTGGAACGCTAAACTCTAAACCTTGTACAACAGTCGCTGCAACAAGACTTGCAGCTTCATATTCCTTTATATACCTGTTGTGGTAAATTACTGCCATGGTGGTTTGTTGACCTGCAGAACGGGAAGTCTGCTTAGATATTTTACGATCTTTTACGTCGTTGACATCAAATTAGCTGACGAAATAAAAGTTGGATGTTTCCCTGCACAGGACGTAGCAAGGGAGGACAGACACGAGCGGAGCAGCTGGGCCATGAAGGATATCAGGAGATGGGAAAGAAAGGAGGTTTGTCCAGCAGTGGACAGGACAGTGAGACGGCCGCAGCTGAAAAGGGTGTTGAAATCGATGAGTCGAAGTTCACTAGCAACAAAAAGTAGTAAAACGGACATCTTGAAAACACTGCCCGCAGAGAAGCCAAATCTACTTACCACAAACCCTGACAATCTCTGTGATTCATGCTTCTACAATGGGTTTTCTTGCATTCTGGTGTGTACATAGTTTGATGCAGTCAAAGCTGCGAGTCAAAGCTAGAAGTTTGGTCTAGTGCAACTGTCAGATGTTTTACTTATGTTTCTTTTGTGTTCTCAGCATCAGAACTGTGTAGTGAAACAGTCAGTGTACTGAGAAGGTTTTTCAGTGGCAAAACAACGTTGTCTTTGCTGCGAATTTTGACAAAAACTGTTTGTAATGTTTGTTTACTTTTCGATTTTGTAAATTTTGACAAAAACTGTTTTTGATGTTTGTTTACTTTTCGATTTTGTAAATTTTCTTGAGTACGTATTATATAATATAACATCACAGTTTCCTAGATGTTGTAGACGAAGATCCTAAATTTTAACTTGTGTCGACTACAGATTTTTTAAGAGGGAAATAGCAACTGCTAATGCTTATATATGTAGCAATAGAAATTCTGCTCAGCCAATGAGGTCATGGAACATGCACCCCAAAGTTCCAGATTTTTTTATTGTTCCTATCAAGTTCCCAAGAGGTTACCAGAAAGTTTCCAAAATGTTTCCTGACATTTCAATTGATCTGTTCGAGATGTTCCCAATAGCATTACACTTTTATCCCATATACTCTGCCCAAATGTGTTCTCTTTTCACCTATATAAACTGGGCAAGCAAGTGAATGACTTCCAATTCACCAGGCTCCAAAGTGCCACTGATTTTTCTGTGATAAACCAATTAATCAAAATAAATGACTAGTTGCAGAGAGAGAAAAGTGGAGGAGGTACCCTCAATGTAATGAATTCAAAAGGGCAGACACCCCTCTGTTAATTCGAAGATGAATAAATACTCAATGAAGATGTTGTATTCTTCTGCACGATATGCAAAGGCATAACAAAACTTTATTAAATTTTCCAAAATCTGATTTGGCAAGGTTGAAATACATAATGTTAAAAAAATGTGAAGTTAGTATAACTGTATTTGGAAAAATGGACAAAATTTCGTCGATTTGGACTTGTATGTACTGTATCTACTATATATGAGGACAAAATTTCATTGATTTAAACTTGTATGTGTCAGTGGCGGGTGGTTATTAGAATAGAGGCTTGATTTCAAGCTATTTCCAAGCTGTTTTGACCTTAAAAATTGTCGAGTATCAACCGTGGTGATATGCTTTTTTCGATCCTCACTTGAATGAAACTATACTTTTGAAAATTGCCTTTTTGAAACATATTCAAATTACGAGAACCACCCATTGTAAGAAATGATATCTAGCGATTTTTCAAATTATGAGAACCACCCATTGTAATAAATGATATCTAGCGATGGTTCTAGCTATAGAGGCATGGGGGCTAGTCTAGAATTTACGGGTAGAGTAGGCTGTTGGATTCTAAAATTTCTAATTTGAAAAAAAATTAGTTTGAAAAATCTGTTGTTTCTTCTACCTTCCTACTTTTATTGATTTATTTTCTTTTTCAAGTTGAAAGAAATTGAAATTTCAATATAACTTTGAGATATTAGAAAATGTTGTGATAATTGTGTTCAGAGAACTGCCTTAAAAAATCAGGGTTATTGTCTTAGTCATAACTGGCCATCTGAGAAGTGTCAGAAAAAAAATTGAGACCATAACTAAGAAACAAATCTATTTTTTAAAAATAGAGACTTGGGCAATTCAATTAGGAGAAGAACCAGAAGCAGTGGTTGTCGAAAAAAATGAGACCCACCCAATGCTAGTAACTAGACAAGAAACATGTGGCAAGATTGGAGATGTTTTAAATAATTCTCTAGCTGTTTGCTGTTGTCATAAAAGTGCCCATGGGCAATTGAGGAAAATAGTAGATAGTTCATTCGAGTAAAGATGCATTTTGCTATATCTACATGAATTGGGTAGTTTTTGGCTATGAATTCTAGTGGCCTACTAAAAAGGTGGCAACAAGCCATAGTTGATGCAATTGCAAGGGAGATTTCAAGTGGTTGCAGACTTTGTTCTTCAAAAAAGCAATTCATCTTCAACAAAACCAAGAACATGAAGCATTGAAATCTTAACCAACTATATATATTTTGAAAAGAACAATTGCACACTTCCCTTTTCAAGAAAGGAATTCATCTTCAACAAAACCAAGAACGTGAAGCATGGTAATGTTAACCAACTATTACATACTTTGAAAGGAATCAGACAACAATTCTGATGAATGGATCAGACATTAAATCCGTGAAGGGATAATAATGATATGGTTAGCATTATCAAATGCAAGGGTTGCTATTTTAATCATGGCTTGAACAATTCACTGGGTTTAATTGTCACTAACATACCTTATCGAGCATCCAAATTCCACCCCAAAAGAATGGCAAGAACCACAAGAGGAGATTTGTCCTCCTTAGATTGTCCATATTGTTACAAAAGTTGTAGTAAAATTCTTGCAAGACCTCCAAATGATGAAGAAATGTCACCTTTACACCTACCTATAATCAATATTGGGGATACACAATCCCCATGACATCCACCACTACTACTCAGAAAATTGGGCATTCATCTCCCTAATTAGACCTGTGATAACATTCGCCATGATCCCAACACAATACACAACACCGCAAGCATTTCCATTAGTAAACAAATGCTTTTGAATTATACCATATGCCACACATGATACCAAATTCAGGTGTAAAGATCTTTACAAAACAAAAATAAAACCAATGAAAAAATCGCAAATGCAAATTGATGTTTTTGTAAACCAATGCAACCACTTGTTGCCTCTATAAAATAATTTAATGAAAACCAAGGCAAGTCTACAATTTCAAGGTAATTCTACAAACACCAATCCATACTACTACTTACCATTTCTACAAATCACTCATTAATCACCAAGGCTTTAGGGTTTAGGGCATCTATAAATCAATATTAATCACCATAAGCCTTTGAAAATCCAACACTTGAGTGTATAAATTTAAAAAATTGCCACCAAAAAGCTATGTACATTCAAACCCCAACTCCCACATTTGTAAATTCACAAAGACCACTAAAAGGCACTATAATTCCCTAAATTGCATATGTAAATCAATATAAATTATCACAACTTGTTCTACCAATCCAAAATTTAATTTTATAATTGAGCAATAAACACCAGAAACATTTACAAACCCAACATCTACACATGTGAATAAAAGTTCTCAACAAAATGTTCTACAAATCCAATTCATGAACTAAATTTGTAAGTAGAAAATTACCATCAAAAGCTTCTACAAGTCCATGGACAACATTTGAAAATAAAAAATTACCACCAAAAGCACCTAGTGGCCACAAGGTGTTCACAATTGAGTTTATAAATAAAAAATTACCACCAAACATGCTTTGCAAATTCAAGAAAACATTTTGAAAATCAAAACTAGAACCCAAAAGGTTATGTAGTTCCATGGACAACATCTGTAAATCATATGGGACCACCAAAAGTAGCTACAAATCTTGGAAAGAGTTTGAAAATCTAAACTTGAACCCATAAGGCTCAATAGATCCATGGATAACATCTATAAATTATAAGGGGCCACTAAAAGCATATGCAAATCTAGGAAAACATTTAAAACTTCAAATTGGAACCCAAAATGTTCTACAAATCCATGGACCATATTTATAAACCAAAAGGGGTCATTACCAAAAGCATTTACAAATTTTCAAAAACATTTAGAAATTTAAACTAGAACCCAAAAGGTTATGTAGATCCATGGACAACACCTATAAATAAAAAAGGTCACCAAAAAAAATTTCAACAAAAACATATAGAAATTTAAGGTATGATTTTGTAAATTAAAACTTACCACTATAAAATTTAGAAATAAAAATAAATCACTAAAAACATAAACAAAATCAAGGTATGATTATAAAATAAAAAATTTACCACCAAAAGGCTTTGCAAACTTCAAATTTTTCATTTTGTAAATACAAATCTAACCAAAAAGGCTTTGCAAATCCATGGTTGTTTACCATCTTTAAAAATTTCAAAACAAAAAATAGAAAGGAAACTCTACAAATCCTAATCGATTATTTTGCCAACCCACAATGCAAATGACAAAATACCATTAACAAAATGCAAAGCAGGCTAGGAGCTTACTTTTGCACTCATCTTTCACAAGTTGTACCACATGGGCAAATGTTATTAATTATGTCATTTACAACATAGCATCTATCTTTAGGCAAACTTCACCCCAATGAGCTCATGTTTTTTTAGCACTCAAAACAAATGCAAGATGTTCAATGCAATTTTTATTGTAGACCACCCATTTTGTATGAATGTGTTGATGGTCAATTTTTAATAGCCAACAAAAAGACTAGAATTCATCACCTTGGAAGGAAGAAGCGGTGACATAATACAAATCATACAATTAACTATAGCAAACCTTCAATGCAACTATGAATTCACAAATGAAGATATCCCTCCTTTTAGCAAATTTAGGAATGTATTCCATCAATAACAACACACAAGCAACCCTAAATAACATTGTATTTGAAACACAAGGAGCATGTTTGCCTTCCACATATATCACACAAAATTAAACAATACATTCACCTAGGATCCAAAGAACAAATAGAATAGAAAAGGAAACAAAAGTTTAACATGTTCACCTTTGTTGTTTGGATTGAATTATAATCAATTTGCATCATCGCCAACAAAGGATAATATTTTTCCATTACGGACATTTCAAAGGCTCCAAAATGGAATACATCTTGTTTTAACATTGTTTAAAAGTGTATCCCCCTTCATCTCCAAGATCTAAATCAAAATTTGAAACTTCAAATTTTTTTTAATGAATGGCTAAAAATAGTCAATACATTTTCATCATGATACCTTCAATGGTGTGTCCATATTAATGCTAAAAATTCTTTAATGTGTTTACAAGACAATGTTTTTAATATAATATGGAAACATGTTTAAAAAACATTATTTAACAACTCCACATTTTGTAAAGATTCTTTAAACATAGTTATATCATGCAATATCTTTTTAGGTCATAAGAATTTTTTAATGATTTTTTTCAATTGATGAAATGGAATATTCTTAAAACATTCCAAAGTAAACACTCACCAAAATGTGGCACAAGGTTGGCTCCTAATAGGGCAGATGCACCCCAATCCTATAAGATTGGATTACCAAGTTTGCCCTATGAACAACACAATTAACACCCATGAAAAATAGCACCCATGAATCCTTGATTAGATTTGTGACCTTTGTTTTCCCCCCATGAAATACATTCACTCCAAAACATAATAGGTTTTTGGACTCTTTTTTTTAGGTTGACTCCCCACCCTTGAACAATGCATTTATAATGACTTTGGTGAGGTTGTTAGAGGAATGATCCATCCACAACCCTATCAACACATACCAAATAGGCCCAATTCAATCAACCACACATGCACAAACACATTCACAACCCATTGTCAAGGATTATAACTTCATCACAAGACAAGGTTATGAACTAGACAAATTGTGTGGCTTTGACAATGGCATTTTCTACAAGTAGATGTGCATAAATTCAACAAATATTCAACATACTCATACCTATGCATGGTCAAATTGTTTGAAACCCTTAAAGCAAACAAACAATTCATACGAAGTTTGATATTCTAGCATTGGACAACTGTGGGCAAGAACATGAAATAATGTTTTCATTTGAACATTTTTTTAATTTCCTTCAACCATTAGTTTGTTTATTTGGTCCAAAATAGACTGGGGCCCTTTTGGGCATACAACCTCATATTTTTCAAATGGGCACAATCTTTTGCAAAGTATTTTTCACTTTTTTCATCGTAAGATTGGGCAAGTCATGAACAATAATCCTAGGACCTTGCCAATGTTTTGTTAAAACAACCCACTTACACCCAACAATCTTGTCTTTGTTCTACACTTCACACATTTTGGATAAATTCACCCTTTGCCACTAAGTCCTTTGCCCATGAAAACCTAGTTGCAAACTTTATTTAAAACTTTCTAATGATATATTTCATAAGATTTTTTATGCTTCTTTCCATGCCCATCCAATATGGTTTTTGCTTCTTGAGGTGGATCAAATTGTGGAAGTGGTTCCCCCAAGGAACCACTTCCATCATTTTTCAAAAACTTGCAAAAAAAAAGTTTTATATTTTAAAATTGAAATTAAAAGTATATTTCAAAATAAATTTTCATGTATTAATTTTCATATCCTACCACATTTAAATAAATTTGGGTTTAGGGTTTCTAAATATTTTTTATTTCATTTTTGAAAAGATTAATAATAGGGCATAAGAATGTGAAAGACATGCATAGGACATGTGTCATTTAGTTTGGATGCATTCATGTTATTAAATGCCAAAAGCACCCAAAAGACAAAGTCCTTATAAAGAGTGCATTGGAGTATCAAGTTGATGTGACATAATATAATTAATCATTTGAAGAAATGTTTTTTACAAGACAACAAAAAAATTGTTTTAATTCTTATGACCCACAAGATTAAACAATTATGTAAAGGTGTATTAAAAAAATTCTCAAAAATATGTCTTTTTAAACAAATTCAAAAGTTTATAGGAGTCCTTTAAGTAATGAAAACATTGGTTATATACACTTTAGTATGCTTTTGCATCCCAGATTTTTGTCTTCATCATTTTTACTTTGGATTCTAACAACATAATACATAATCAAGAGACCTATGCAAAGTTTTACAAGATTATATCAATGCATCAATTTTGAAGATAAAGATACACCTAAATAGTTGTTACAAAACAATGGCTCCTAAAAGAGAAAATGCACCTATCTATGGTTGATTTGAGTTGGAGGTTTTGTAAAAAAGTGGGTTGGACTTGGATGGAGCTCAAATGAAAGGTGTCATGTGAAGTAGATTATTAATAGCAAATGGATAAACGTAGAGTCCATTATTAGTTCAATGACAATGGAAAAAATTAAATAGTTATAAGGTGGATGAAATTTAAGAAAAAAAAGTAATGCCCCCATTAAAAATACCTATTACTTTAGGTGCTTCTTAAGATACCCAAGGGGTGGCCTGCCTAAGGGTGAGTCAAATTGTGAGTAAAATATTCCACAAAGTTTTCAATGTATATTGACTTAAGTTGAATTTTAAAAATGATTTCAAACACAAGAAACTAAAACAAAAGTTTTGCAAATATGTTGGATCAAGGAAGCGGACTAATTAGAAATTCAAGAGACCATGCTCCACTTAGAGGTGATTTTGGCTCATTAGAAAGATAGTAAGATCTTGGAAACATGCTAGAATCAAACATGAAGCAAAGATGTATTGTAAGTTTCAAATTCATAAACAAATTGAAACATTGGAAGATAAAAGAACGTGTGCCAATTGATGTGAAAATGTGGCATCAATGTTCTTGTAGGTTTGAATTCAAAAAGAATGCAATAGGGTATAATTTGGCTAATAGGAATCACTCTAGTGAACTAATGCTTAATTTCTTTTGTGATAAAGGCTATATGCACTAATGAGTAGTTCATTTTTGGACAAAAAAAATTCCACACAAAGTCCATGTTATAATGTTAAATTGAAATTTTTAATATAGTAACATTGGTTAAATTGTAATTAAGTCCATATATTAAAAAAATAACTCCATATTAATGGAAGACCACTTAAACACCTCAAAAACCTTGCCTTTGGTAAAAATAAAATTAAAATCAATAAATATATATAACAATTAAGGACTTATGAAAACAAGGGTCAATTCTAAGAACATAAAAGTCCAATACTATGAAATGGTTAAAGTTTTCAAGATAAGATTTTCAAATATGAGTTATTTAAATAACAAAATTTGACATACTTAGTCACTCCAAATCATTTGGATTCGAATTCTATGTCAACATCATAATTTTATAAACCTCTGGTCAACAAACTAGTCCCTATTTTTTTGTTTCAATAGTCCATAGGTAAAGTGAGTCAATTTTTTTCAAGAAATAATTATACGTATGTTTTCATAATCAAGTTGATAATCTAAAACCAAGTCCCAATTGAAAATTTTAACATTATATGTTTTGCTAGGAGACAATAAAACAAGATGGGTATTCTTGAAACCAAAAAAGGTCACAAAAGTGAGCCACTCATTTGTGCATGTACCCTAAAAATTTACTTAAGTAAATGTTAAAAGTTTTGGATGAACTTTTAAAATAACATTCCTAATGTACTATAAAACCTTCGGATACATTTGAAATGATTTTAATGAGCATGGAATATTGAAAAGGATTTTTAAAAGCATGCAAGTAGTGCTTAAAATATTGGTTTTGCTACTTTAAAAACTTTCTAAAACGCTTCAAAGAACTAAAAAATGATATTTTTATGGGAAATTTTTTAAATAAACTTTCACAAAATGATATAATGCAACATTTTTTTGAGTCAAAACAAGTAAATTACACAAAAAAGTTGATTCATAAAACATGATTTCAAGAATATTTTCCCATTAAGGAGTTCAATCATCAGTGAGAGTGGCTCTGATTAGCTAGTTTACACCCAATACTTGTAGAAGATCATGAAAAGTAGTTAGGAAATATGCTTTGATATATTGAACTTTAAAATATTATTTAATTCAAAGATTAATATGAACATTTTTTTCAACTTTGTTAAAAATTTTAATATTTAAAGTACATGTTTAAAGTAGGTTTAAGTAGATTCATGGGAATTCAAGCAAATGTCACACTCTACTTTGTAGCCTTTATGTAGATTATAAGTAGATGAAATATTACATATTAAAAAAATTTGAATAAATGGGTGCCTAAAATGTACTTGTGGCTTTTCATCTTTTTCACATTCTACTAAAAATATATCTAGCTTGTAAGGTAAAAGTAGGTTTGAAAAAAATATTTATTAATCAATTTCAAACCTACTTGTTACCTATTTTTATTACACTAATTTTTTTCAAATTTTATACTCAATTCACTATAAACCCAATGTAGGCATGGATGTTTTCAAAATGAAATATTTACTTTCCAATCTACTTTCTTCTGTTTTTGTAAAAAACTATCATATTTTAAAATGGGATTTTAAGCAGACGACTTTTTTGGCCTACTTTAATGTGCTTTCACCCAAAGACAAAAAATGTTTGAAGGAAGAATCATGTGAGTTGAGTGAGCACCATCCACATCCAAATTGCCCATGCAATCACATAAAATCTCTCTCTTGCCATTCTTCAAAGCCGAAACAGCCACTCTATTTAGTCTACACATTCACTAGCTTTGAGGACACATATGTACAAACTTCACAAGCTTGACAAAACAAATAAAGTTCTGAAAACATAATGGGATGGCACCCAAGAATACTCATTTCAGCTTTCAAGATCCACAAAATGAATAATACACCCATAGTTGCAATCATATTGTTGGCAATAACAAAACATGATGGAGTGGATTCTAGTAATCCCAAGCAAATGCTAGCAATCCCACTTCATGAAGTTTAAATATAAGCTAGCGACAAATTAGTGCTTTGTGTTTCTGGCAATGCCAGCAAGAATCATGAAGCACACTAGCACCCAAGGGGAAGAACTAAAGCCAATGGGGGTGATGGCTATTAGGGTTTAGGAGTTATTTGGTGCTGAGGTCGCACACTTGCACATTGCATTCAACTTGGCAATATAGGCACATGCTCTCAATGGTAACTGACAGCATGCCAAAAAAAAATCCAGAAAAAAAAGAGGGTGGGTGCTAGTATGAGTATATACTATGTACATCTTATGTGTAACAAAAAGATTTGTGAAGTGTGACAATTTTGGAAAATTGAAAAACCTGGGATGTGAGCACCATAAATATTCTTTATTATAAAATTTTCAACCTTTTTAGTAGCAGCTAGATGTAAACCAATACACAAAAAAATTAGGATCAACCATACATGCCACGATTTTTACATCTCTTTACATGTTATGTTATTCATGGAGGTGAGTACTGTATGAGAATGTTTGCCTTTTTAGCAGCAACTGGAAGGAAATATGCTACTAGCCAACAAATTTAGAACTGCACTGTTAGTGTAACGGACAGATTTCACACAATCTCAACAGTGTAATGGACAGATTTCACACAATCTCTGCATCTTCGCAAGCATACCTTTTTTGTTCCTTGTCACCAAAATCCACCATGAACTTAAATTTGTACTAGGTTCTCAATGCCTTAAGACATTGCACTTGCAGCTTTTCCATTCCACTTCAGGGATGAAAATTGATCCCAGCTCCAACCAGTGCACCATCCCTGAGAAATGCATTATGACTCAATTGTGAATGAGTCATAAGTCATGAATGAGTTACAAAGGTACTAACCAACCCTGTATACCTGCATGCTTCCCCTCGCATGACCTAAGTAACTTGTAACTAGCTATGTAGAAGTGGGTAAAATGAAACAAGTACATATTGGGGATATAAGTTGTCACTATGTAGGTAGGTACCTACAAAGTGACGACTTGTATCTGTGACTCACATATAGTGACAACTTATATCCATTGCTGCTAGTGTAGCATGCACCATAGTCTAAACATTACAAAACCACCTGCACCATTGGCCCAAGTATTTGTTTCTTCCAAACCAATTTTCGTAATTGAATTGAATTTGCAATGACAAACACGATTCAAAATTCAATATCTCCCACATCTAAGGTCTAAGAATTTCCAAATCACCTTAGTTAAATCCTACCCACTAAGCGATTTCTAAGAGTGTGCCCAAGTTCTCCTAAAATGTTTAGTTTTGATTTAAATGAATTTTCAATGAAAACTTGTTTGATATTCAGTAACTTATCCATCACATGTCAAAACATTATGAAACCAATTTGGTGCACCCCTACTCATTGAGGGCTTTCCAACAATACCAAAAGCACAACAAGAGGCACCATGGTTTATGAGATGTCAACATGACAAACAAGACTGACATACAAACTACCTTTCTTCAGAGATGGATAACTCCCTTCGGTCTCACAAGTAGGTTAGACATGTGTCATAAGACAACATCTCCAATTGCAACCCTGTGGTGATTATGCCAGGTTGTTAGAAATATTTTAGGGTTTTCATACCTTGTCAAGAGCCTTTTTGAGCATTGGTCTTGGGAACATACAAGGTGCGGATTCTCCAGACAAGCGCACATGTTCTCACTCAGTGAACTTGTCATTCATCTACCCCCATTTTGAGAGTGCAAAAAAATGATTGCAATGGGGGAAATATATACAACATATCTTATATGCATCAAAGCAGCAAGTAATGTTTTCATACTCATATGTATCTCTGCTTTGTAGCATAACTGGGTCATTTGTTCTCTTGATTTGATTTGAGAGTTCATTAAAATTGCAGTTGGGGAATCATGTCATTGCCGAATGGATGTTTACTTAGGCTCTCACCAGACTCCTAAAGCTCCAAGGTATTTTTCCTTCTTATTTGGAAACAGGGTTTGGTTCCATATACACATTACACACTCTCAAGACTAGAAATTTTATAAATATGACTAGTTATAAAAGGAAAAACTGAAAATTATGAATGTTTCAAGTTTTATAACAAGTTAAAACTGATTTGTGAAAGTATCAATCTTTACAACAAATTAAAACCAATTGCATTACAAAACAATGTGATATTTCTCACACAAAAAGCCACAACTCACGACACAATAAACATTGCAAATTGTACATTGTAATGGATGAAACCACAATGTTTATCTCACACATGTGTTGTGTGCCAGGCTTTTTGTGTGAGAAAGACCACATTCTCTTGTATCACCTACATACAAAGTTTAATCTACTTGAAGACTTTCTTACTAAGTTTGAAAAGTCAACAAGTTGACTAAATGGATATGACCAACCTTATACCACTACCAACCTGGTACAGCACTTGAAATATTACTAGGTATATAGCTACCTTATACCAATACCCATATACCAAGCAAAAATCAGCCTTGAAATTAATGCCAATACCAAATTGCAATGAAAGTTTTGAAAAAGTACCCAATACCAGTACCTACCAAGTATGAAAGAAGAAAAAAACCAATACTAGGACCGGTCCAGTATGTTCAAAAGTTGATTCCCACACAACATTAGAAAAAACATACATAGGTCCCTTGTCCGTAAATGAACGAAGCTAAAAGGATCCCATACATGAATAACCATGCAACAATGCATAACATCAAATATGCATAGTGGTGGGTGGCTTGATTTCTAAGGTGGTTGCCACTTGAAACATTGGAACAACTCAAATCCTGTTGATATGTTCAAGTCCACCAATCACAATGTAACGGCTTGTAAGCCATAATTTGGATTAGGTTCAGGAGTTAAATACCCCTAACGAGCATTGTCTAATGATAGTGTGACACCTTGCATTTTCACAATAACACAGATACCATGATACTCACCATCAGCTTCATGGCACCAAGTACAATTTCGCACAGCCCTTCTTTGTGACATGGGATAAACTCCTTGGAACACATATGCCTTTTGTTCTTCAGAAGAGAGCTGATGTGGGTTTGAAGCCAGGCCTTTAAGGTCTTATGTCAAGTTGGAATCCAGAAGCATGAAAACTGAAAAGCATCCCTTTCCTCTTCTCCAATACCCCCCCCCAAATTCAAGAGGAAAATATATTGCTTTCTCCCACAATCAGTAGCTTAAGTTCCATGTGATCTGCATTAGCTTTAATACATTAGACATATCCTGAAAGTCACCCAGTCTTCACCCTGTCTTTGGGCCTCCTTTCAAACCCAAACCCCTCTTTCAGTGGTATCTGCAAAGTAAGGAAATGTTATTAAATCTGGGTATGAAACGCTGAAGCTCAGCATTTAATGCACAAGGTTCGAGAGTAATTATAGTAGTTGTACAGGTAGGCGCTCCACTGTAACAGCAGTGGAGGCGCTCAGGAAAAAGGAGAGACAGGATGAAACTCAATTATCACCAAAATTGATGGTTTCCTGAGTTTGACCCCCAGTTGAATGCTAATGTATTTTTTTGCAGGTTTTTAAAAAAATCTGACCTCGTTTACGACCAAACGCAGGGTTCTGGTGCTGTCTTTCCCTTACTTTACAGATATCTCTATTACCTGCCTTTTTTAGGGTGGCTTACAATAGTATTTCGTTTTTAAATTTCTTGTTTTACAGCCCGTTTCTTCTCTGAATAGTTGTTTACACTACATTGTGCATATGATGAATTAAAGCTCATATTGAGGCTGAACTTGTAATTATAAAACTAATACTACTTGTGTGCTTATCTCCCTTAAAGCTTGAAACAAGTCTGCAAGCAAAGTTTGTAGCCATTTTCTATGAGCATCCGCATTGTATGTGCAAGTTCTGAAGAGGGTGCAAGTTCATTACATGTGCACAAGCATAACCTTTGCAAGTCTGGCTCTTTGCAAAGGAGGTTGATATAACCAGTTTGCAGCTCTCCATTAGTTACCTGTGTAAGAGCATCTCCGCCAGTGCTCAGTATGTCACTCTTGATGATAAAATTAAATGTCTAAGTTTAGCTGTGTTTTTTTGGCAACCCCACCAATAAAACTGTAACTGGAACTGCATATACATGGGAACTACTAATAGCAAACCACCTAGACCAATCATTATGATCGACCAATCAGAAATACTGAGCCGCAGTCAGGTTCAATTTATTACACTCTTTCTTGGAGGTGCAGACTGTGTTGCGCCATTTAGGCTCATATCATGACTTTCCTTCTTACACACTCATCTACGCCCACCGCTGAAACAGGTTTGGCGTGTCCAAGTGGTTAACCATATGTTGAGTGTATACATCAATACGCAAGCTTGGAAACTGCACTATCTCTGCCATACATTGTGAAAGGCGAATATCTAGTACTGTGCTCTGCCCTTTTGTCTTTGGTTTATATGGTTACTTATATGCTATAGAAGCCATCTAATGGAGTATAGATAGATATTCACATTTCATCTATTTATAATTCAATAGCAAAATATTACACACTAAACACAAAGGGTATGGGTGGCAAGTCCAAGAGGTGTATTAGAAAGTTACATGAGATCAAACATAGAGTCTCATTTTGGACTGTGAATCAAAACTAATTAGATTATTGATTTCAATGAAGGGAATATTGATTTCATAACATTTGGTAAATCTACATAATAATAGGGTACCACAAATTGAGTAAATACAGAAGTGCTTGACATTCATCCCATGTATAATTAGGTAGCAATATAATACCCTCCAAATGCAAGGGGGTACCCAAATTTTTTTTAATGGTGGCTTCCCTTCATTCAAGTTTTAGGAATAGAGGGGTGAATGCATGAACGAGTGGATTAATTTTGGCAAATGATTCTTTTTCAAAAGGTCATTTTTAATATTATAATTCATAATTAACTTCACTCTCATTAGTATATGGGGATTATGTGTCAGTAACAAACTAGTGAAATCCATATAATTGATGGTCATTGGAGAGATATTTGCAACATGTGTTTTTGAAAAAAAAAATTGAAAAAAGAATAAATTTTAAATTTTAAAAAACTATTGTATAAAGGTTCAATTTTGATCATTTAAAAGTTCATAACTAATTTTTTTCTTAAGATTTTTTTTCAAAAAACTTCATTTTAAAATTTATTATTATTTTCTACAACACATGTTGAATCTGTAGAAATTCACATATTAAAAAGTCCTTATATAAAGACATTGTTGCTTCACTAGTCCATGTGTTGTAACTTCAAAAATTCACTCATTTACTTTAGGGAAATTTTTGAAGAATGTGATTGCATATATGTTTTCATATTTAACTTGACAATTTAAAAATAAAGTTTATAAAATAAAATATTTGATTTTAATGCATCTCATACAGGTATTGAACAACATGCCCTTGCAAAAAAATTGTATTGTGAGATCCAAATTGATTCACTTATTCTTGCATTCACCCATTATGGATCTTGGCATGGTTCTTGCCAAAACCCTAGATCCACAATTAGGATTCATGATTAGATCCAGGAAAGCTCTTGAAGCTCTGAAATCTCAAAGCCTGGATTTGTTCTGGTGAGCTCATTTCTTCAACCAGGAAGTCCAACTAGCACCACCATCTGGTTGTCGTTTTGTAGTAGCAGCAGCAGAAGTGTCTGAAGAGGATTCAGACACTGCTGGGGGAGCTTGTGAATGCCTTGGAACTTTGATGACTTGAAACTCACCTTCCACTTCACTGATAGTGATGGACTTGTTGTCCACACACTGGTCGGAGTCCACTGTTATCTGTTTCCCAGCGCCGGCACTGGCGTCAACACTGGTTGCCAGAGTGAATCTTTGATAAGTTGAATTGGGGTCGACGGAAATTGTGTGAGTCCCATCTTTCTCAATTGTCGTAATGGGATGGTTCCCCACTTTCAGCGTCAGCGCCTTGGTTGTACGGTTGACAATCTCTGTAGAATTGAGACCCATTTTTTGTGTAGTTGAAGAATATATGATGTGCACTCAGTTTGTTTCACTTCCACCTCCAGACACAAAAAGAGATTTAGTAGAACAAAAATGTTAGTGTACTCATTTCAATGGTAGCTCGTCACTCTATAACTATCTTACTTTCTACATCAATATGTAACTCGCTTCAAGCTATGATTTACAAGATTTTACTAAATCCGAATCCTGCAAAACTCAATCCAGGCAATAAAAAATATCATTTTGAAATACTTATCTTACCGGAATTCAGATTGGGGGGCTTGGAGCTGCGAGAGGGCGTACTGTGAGTTTGTAAGCTTCTTTCTAGATGCCAAACTCAAATGATTTCTCGTAGACTAGCGGCTGGTTTGGACAGTGTGTCTCTCCAGGCTCGATCGCACGCACAATATTTCTTGTGAGGTACAAGAGAAAAAATAGACAAAAGCTTGAGTCGAGACGTCAAACAATTGATTTCTGAAGAGCAAAGATTGAATGTAAAGGTATACAACACTGCGATCTAATTTAAACGAGTTCTACTTGGAGAAACATTTCGGGGAAATGCATATGGGTGTTGTTTCTTGAACCAAACGCTGTAATGCAAATACCTCTTCCTAGAAGAGAGCAAGCAAGTCCGACACTTGAAAATAAGTGACCCTCCCACTTCCCATCACTTTCCATTCAAGTCTCCCCAAAAATAAAGAACAAAGCAAATCACGAGGAGCTGCAAAGGATTCAATGCCACAAACATAGCTTTACTGACAAACTGATTGTCTAGTTTGCACGACACCACGACTGCGCAGTAAACACGTTCTGAAAAGTAAACATTGTACTCCAAGACTTGTGCTCTTACGCGCCTGTCGGTCGTGCTGCACACGATTTCTGCACGCACGCAACACGACAAACCAAAAGTCGGCAAACCAAAGTCGAGCCACAGTCCCACCAGCGCACCATGCACTGGATGCCCGTTATTACTCAGTTGTGGATGAACCTCAACTGAGTTAATATTTGGTTTCACCTTGGTAACCCAATTTTGTAAGAAATAGGTCTCATAAATAGGTAGATAGGTAGGAAAATAGGTAATTACTAACTAAGTAGATCTATGGTTCATAGAAAGACTAGTGTGAACCCCATGCATAATGCACAGGTGTGTTATTTCAACAATGTTTGGTCGATATTTTTAGTTTTTTAAAAAAACTTTTCTTTTCAAATAACCGTTGGTTCCCTCCCCCCTCGCCCTGGTCCTTTGCATTTCCCACTCCGGTTCTTTAACCCATCGAGCCCCCTCAGCCGATCCTT